>Ga0209633_10000730_pt1 | contig 37005 bp, 31 predicted proteins | sample Cruoilmetagenom1_FD_187290 | JGI IMG/M metagenome (GOLD analysis project Ga0209633, IMG submission 187290) | Oil polluted marine microbial communities from Coal Oil Point, Santa Barbara, California, USA - Sample 1 (SPAdes) (version 2) | ecosystem: Environmental > Aquatic > Marine > Oil seeps ...
TGAGGCTGGAGAGGCTCTTTCTGATTTCTGTGAAGAGTTTAATATTCCTTTTGGAGAGACTCAGGCTGGTAAATCGGCAGTTGTTTGGGATCACCCAATGAATCTCGGTGGTCTTGGGGTTACCGGCGGACTTGCGGCTAATAAAATAGCTGCAGAAACAGATCTTGTAATTGCAGTGGGAACCAGGTTGTCTGATTTTACTACAGATAGTAAATGGGCATTTAAGAATCCTGAAGTTGAGTTTATATCTTTAAATGTCAGCAGTTTTGATGCTTATAAAATGGATTCAAAACCTTTTCTATGTGATGCCCGTTCAGGTTTGATTGCTTTGGGTGATATTTTGAATACAAAAGGTTATAAATCCTCCTACACAGATGAGATTAAAACAGTTAAGGAAAAATGGAATGAAGAAGTCAACAGATTGTATAAAGCAGAGATGGATGGAGATGATTATTCTCAGTTAAGGGTGCTGGGACTCATGAATGAAGAGCTTTTTGATAAAGATGCAATAATTGTTGGGGCCTCCGGAAGTCTGCCAGGGGATCTTCAAAGGGTCTGGAGACCAAAAGTAAAAGATTCTTATCATATGGAATATGGATTTTCCTGTATGGGATATGAGGTATCAGGAGCCTTAGGTGTAAAAATGGCTGAACCTGACAGGGAAGTTTATGTCATGGCCGGGGATGGAAGTTTTGTAATGCTTCATTCAGAGTTACTAACTTCCATACAGGAAGGAGTAAAAATTAATGTAATGCTTTTTGATAATAATGGTTTTGGATGTATAGATAACCTTCAGAGAAGCCAGGGGATTCCTAAGTTTGGATGCGAACTAAACTTTAGAAATCCAAAAACAGGTCGCCTTGATGAAGGTGGTAAACCTGTTACAGTGAATTATGCTGCTATCGCAGATGGCTATGGTTGCAGAACGTGGACTGTTAGAAATTCGAAAGAACTTAAGATAGCTGTAAATGAAGCAAAAGAAAGTTCTGTTTCAACTCTTATTGATATAAAGGTGGGATTTGATTCTATGTCGGAAGGTTATGAAAGCTGGTGGAGAGTTGGTACCCCGGAAGTTTCGGAAAAACCCGAAGTTGTAGAAGCAAACAGAACGTTAAGAGAAAATATTAATAAGGTGAAACAGTTTTAATAAACAGGAGAGCTAAAGGAAATGGATAAAACTAAAGTTAAACTTGCAATGGCACCCATAGGCTGGACCAATGATGATATGCCGGATTTAGGAAGTGAAAATACTTTTCAGCAATGTGTCAGTGAAATGGCTTTAGCCGGCTATGCCGGTTCTGAAGTGGGAAACAAGTATCCAAATGATCCTGATATTCTAAAACCTTATCTGGATGTAAGAGGATTAACAATTTGTAATCAGTGGTTCAGTTCCTTTTTAGCATCAAAATCTCTTATAGCAGTAGAGGCAGATTTTAGAAAACAGCTGGATTTTCTAAAAAAAGTTGGTGCAGATGTTATTGGACCCTCTGAACAGACAAGATCCTGCCAGGGCCAAAATGTTTCTGTTTTTTCGGGTAAAGCTGTATTTAATACTGAAGAATTTAAAAAATTAACAACTGGAATGGACCATCTTGGTAAAATTGCCAGGGAAGAGGGAATGAAGCTTGCATTTCATCATCATATGGGAACTTCTGTTCAGACAATTGAGGAAACTGAAAGATTTCTAAATGATACAAATTCAGAATATGTTTATCTTTTATATGATTCCGGCCATTTCGCATTTTCTGAAGAAGATCCTGTAGCAGCATTGAGAAAATTCGTTAGCCGTGTAGGTCATGTCCATTTAAAGGATCTAAGAAAAAATGTTTTTGATATTGTTAAAAAAGCAGATTCATCTTTCCTGGATGCAGTAAGAGAAGGAGTTTTTACTGTCCCTGGTGATGGTAGTATCGATTTTCCAGCAATATTTGCAATTTTGGAAGAATATAAATATGAGGGATGGATGGTTGTAGAAGCGGAACAAGATCCTGCAAAGGCAAATCCATTTGTTTATGCAAAGATGGCAAGAGATTATATTCGAGCTAATACAGGTATTTAAATAGATATTTAATTAAAAGGAATGAATATGAAACAGATAACAGTAGGAATAATTGGAGCCGGTAGAATTGGTAAAGTTCATGCACAAAGTATTGCTCTTAATATCCCGGGTGCAAAAATAAAAACTATTGCTGATGTATATATGAATGACGAGACTATTACCTGGGCGAAATCTTTAGGTATTGAAAATACTACGAAAGATTATCTGGATATTGTTAATGATAAGGATATTGAGGTTGTACTTATTTGTTCTTCTACAAATACTCATGCTCAGTTTACTATGGAGGTCGCAAAGGCAGGTAAAAATGTATTTTGTGAAAAACCTCTGGATCCAAGTATAGAAAAAATTAAAGAAACCTTAAAAGTGGTAGAAGATTCTGGAATTAAATTCCAAATTGGTTTTAACAGAAGGTTTGATCATAATTTTAAAGCTGTTAAACAAGCTGTCTTAAATGGAAAGGTTGGTGATCCTCATATAATTCGAATTACTTCCAGGGATCCTGAACCCCCAAATCCTGAATATGTAAAAGTTTCGGGTGGAATGTTCATGGATATGACCATACACGACTTTGATATGGCCCGTTTCCTTAGCGGCAGCGAAGTTGAAGAGGTCTATGTTCAGGGTGCTGTTCTTGTAGATCCTGAGATAGGCAAAGCAGGGGATATTGATACAGCTGTAATTACTTTAAAATTTAAAAGCGGTGCTATTGGTGTAATAGATAATTCGAGGAAGGCTGTTTATGGTTATGACCAGCGGGCAGAAGTTTTTGGAAGTGGTGGAGCTGTCGAAACTTCAAATGATGGTCTTTCAACTGCTGTTATAAGTACTTCCTCTGGAATAGGTTCAGAAAAGCCACTTTTCTTTTTTCTTGAGCGCTATATGGATTCCTTTGTTCAGGAGATGAAAGAGTTTTTTAATTCAATTGGTAATGATACTGATACAGCAGTTGGACTAATAGATGCATTAAGACCAGTCCAGATTGCAAAGGCGGCCGGGGAGTCTTTGAAGAGTGGGTTACCGGTTAAGGTTGTGTATTAATAGTAGTTTGAATTTGGGGTAATTGTTATCAGAATTAACTATTACCCTCTACTATTTTTCTATCAATATCAGTAAGTGATAAGCTTTCATAAATTGAATTATAGCCATCATATTTCTTAAGAATGTTTTCAGTTTTTTCTTTAAGTTTGTTCATTTTTATTTTATTTTTATTAAGTTTAACTTCAGCGAAATAAATTTCCTGTAAGATCTCATCTATGGCTACAATATCTATTTCGTTTAAATTACCTTTTTCCCAATAGGTTCCTATTAAACCGTATTTTGGTGATTGTTTCATTATTTCAATAAATAGTTTTTCAAGTATAGGACCTGCATATGTCGATATATCCCTCTCTATTAATTTTTTTATATATTCAAATCTTTCATTTTGTATAATAGTCATGTTTTTATATATAAAACGGAACCAGAATCGGATAAAATTATCTTTAATAGTATATTTTTGATTTCTTGAATCTTTCTTTTGACTAACAGGTTTTACTTTTACGACTATATCATATTCATTTTCGAGTCTTTCTAAATATCCACCGGTACTTTTTTCCAATACTGACTCTATTTCCGAACGGGATGTTTTTCCTGATGATATGAGTTCCAGTATTGAAAAATAAATTCCGTATTCTTTTCCGAACTCCTGGATAAGTAGAGATCTTCCTTCTTCAATAAAAAAAGAATCTTTCTGGAAAATCTGATCTATTATTTTTTCTTTTGTGAAGCTACCATTTTCATATAACAGTTCATGGTATCTGGGAACACCTCCGGTGATTAAGTAATTGTAAAATAAATTTTCTTCTGTGTAATTCTTATAATCTGTGAGTATTTTTTTTATTGTATTTGGATTAAATGGTTTTATATATAAAATTTTGTCAGCTCTTCCATAAAGAGGCTCTTTCTCGTTTTGGAATATATCTGTCATTAATGAATAAATTGAACCAATGAAAATTATATGTACATGGGTATTAAATTTGTATTTATCCCAGATATTCTGAATTTCAGAAAATATACTCTTATTTATTTTTTTGAATTCCTGGAATTCATCAATAATTAATACATATTTTTTTTGAGTTCCTAGTTTTAATAAAAGTTCAAATAGTTCTGAAAATCTTTCAATTGTCCCAATATGTTTTTCTTTTATAAAATTCTCATATTCTGTTACAAATTCTTCGCATAATAATTTTTCAGCTTTTTTACTTGTAAACAAATAGAGGTGATCCTTATCTTCAGCATATTTTTTGGCTAATAAGGTTTTACCTATTCGTCGACGACCTGTTAATACTGTTATTTTACCATATGAATTTTGACATTGATTGTAAATATCATTTAGTGTGTTTAATTCATCTATTCTGTTGTAAAATTTCAACTGCAACCACCATTACTGTAATATGTATTGCAGTATACGTCTAAATGATTTACTTATCAATGGTAGATAGAGTAGGATATCAATATATTATCTTGCTGGTTATTTTTATAAGACAGATAATATAAAAAAAATATTCTAATGTGTGAAATGTTAGTTGCAAAAACTAATTAAAAGAAAGAAAAATTACAAATATTGATTGACAAAGAAAGAATACTTGCATCATAATATAATATAAATCTTTGAAGGATGTATTATGATTACAAAATCCGATAGCTATAACAGAATCCTTGAAAAATATGATTCCCTGCCAAAACAGCAGAAGAAAATCGCTGATTACATTATCAGTCGTTATGATGAAGTAGTGTTTTTCTCAATTACAAAACTGGCATCAACATTACAGGTCAGTGAAGCCACAGTTGTAAGGTTTGCTCAGAACCTGGGTCATAAAGGTTTTCCAGAACTAAAAGAAGATCTTGTAAAATATTACAGAGAATATCTTACTCCTGGTAATAGAATGAAAAGGTCTATAGAGGAATTACCAGATAATCCTCTGCAGTATAAGGGGCATGTTTCCAGAGAAATACAGCTTCTTCAGGATTCCATATCAGCACTCGATAATGACAGCTTTGTTAAAGCTGTAGATCGAATAGTTGCTGCAGAAAGGATTTACATTTTTGGTAATGGTGGTAATGAATGTCTTGCGAACCATTTAACCTTTAGATTTACCCGGTTTAAATTAAGAGCAGTTCAGCAGTCTGTATCGGGTAAAAATATGTTTGAGAAACTGCTTCAAATTGAAAGTAATGATCTTATTATTGCTTTTCATTTTTATAAACCAACCATAGATTTTAGAAGACTGATGGAAGTATGTTCAGAGAAAAATATTCCAGTTCTCCTTATTACAGACAGTCTTATTCCTCCAATGATAAGGGATGCAGAAATAATTCTTCTTGCTCCCAGAGGATCTGAGGGAACGTTTCATTCACAGATAGTCCCTATGGCTATTAATAATGCTCTTATTAATGGTGTTGCAAGCAGGCTTGGTGATAAAGCAGTTAAAGCTCTTCAGGAACTGAGTGAAATGAGACGGAAACACTATTTTAACAGCTTCTCTTCTACTGAATTGGAGGAGTAATAATTTGTCAGAAAGTGTTCTTTTGGGTGCAGTATGTTTTCAGGAATATTCTAAAGGTTATCTTGATTTTGTAGAGTTTTCAGCAAGTCTAGGCCTGGGATGGGTTGAGTTTAAGTATGAAACTCCTCTGTCTGATCATAGTAATTCAAAAAAGTATAAGGATATAAGAAAAAGAGCAGATTTATTGGGTATTGGATTATCATTGCATACCGCATTTGACGGATTAAATATTGCTTCATTAGATAAGAATGAACGTTTAAATTCTATTTCCAAAGTTAAGCAGTCTATAGAAGCTGCTTCCGAGATGGAAATAACCCATGCAACACTTCATGCAGGTCATATGATGTCAGTTCAATATTCAAAGGAAAACTGGAAAAACTCAGTAAATTATAATATTGAAAGTATAAAGGATCTTGTATCTTTTGCAGGTAAACTGGGTTTATCCCTTTGTCTGGAAAATGGTAATGCTTTTAAAAGAGCTTCTTTAAAACATGGTTTATTCCCGGGTGATTTAAAATATATTAGAGAAAATGTAGGTGATGAACTTAAGTTTACTGTAGATTTTGGACATGCAATCTATTTAAGCAGAGATCCTTCGTTTCTTGTTTCAGAACTTGGATTAGGAAATGTAAAATTATCCCATCTTCATAGTAACTCCGGGTTGGTAGATTCTCATAGTCCATTAAATACAGGTGTGTTGAATTTAGGTAATGTTCTAAAAAAATATAGTAATGAGAAATGGACATTTCCCCTTTCAATTGAAATGAAGAGTGAAGAGAATCTTAAAAAATCAATAAAAGTTGTGAGGAATCTACTAAATACATAGAAGGTTAATAATAGTGGGAATTTTTAAAGCAAATGACATTAGAGGTAAATATCCTGTCGAACTTGATCAAAATACAATCTATTCTATTGGATTTTATCTTCCGGTTGTTTTAAAAACAAATACTATCCTTATTGGGAGAGATGCAAGAACTTCTTCCAATGATCTTTTTAATATTTTGTCAAAAGGAATTACAGATAGTGGAGCAGACGTTGTAGATATAGGGTTTTGTGATACCCCTGCTGTTTATTTTGCAACAGCTTATTATGGTTTTGATGGAAGTGTAATGATTACCGCATCTCACAATCCACAGGAATATAATGGCCTTAAAATTTCCGGCTCCATGTCTGTTCCTGTAGGTCCGGAAACAGGACTTAAGGAATTGGAAAATCTTTTAGGCAATAAAACATTTCCGGCTTCACTAAAAGGTAATATTAGAAATCTTGATATTTCTCAGGATTATAAAAAACATATTCATAAATTTATAAATGATCTTTCAGGAATAAAAGTTGTAATGGATTGTGGGAATGGTGCTGCTTCTGCATATATAAACAAAATATTCAATAATACATTATTAAATTATACTGCAATTTTTGATGTTCCTGATGGTACATTCCCAAATCATGGACCAAATCCCCTTGAAAAAGACAGCTGGATCAGCATAAAGGAAGAACTATTAAAGCAGAATGCTGATATAGGAATTGTTTTTGATGGAGATGCAGACAGAGCTGTTTTTTTCGATGAAAAGGGAGGGTTCATTTCTCCGGATATTATTACTGCCCTTATTGGTCATTACTATTATGATATAAAAGCGGAGGATGATAAGAACTCCGATAAAATGTTTTATGATATCAGATCATCAAAGAGTGTTTCTGAATATGTAAAGGGGCTTGGTGGGAAATCTTCTCCCTGTACAACAGGGCATGCCAATATCAAGAAAATATTAAGAGAAACAAATGGAGCATATGCAGGTGAGTTATCAGGACATTACTATTTTAGAGAGAACTACTTCTGTGATTCAGGTTTTATTGCTGTCGCAATTGTTCTTGGAGTAGTTAAAAAGTTAAAACAGCCTGTTTCGGAAATAATAAAGAAGGTAAATCCTTACTTTTTTTCCGGCGAAATCAATTTTGAAGTTTTTGATCAAAAATTAATATTGGATAAAATTACAGAATACTTTCCTGAGGGGAAAGTAAGCAGACTGGATGGGATAAGGATAGATTTTAATTCCTGGTGGTTTATTTTAAGACCTTCCGGAGCCGAACCACTATTAAGACTTGTAGTTGAAGCGGAAACCAAAGAGTTAATGAATGAGAAAATTAAAAAGATTAAAAATATAATTAAGGCATTTTAGTAGTTTAACAGAAAAAGGGGAGAAGATATGAAAAAATCCATTTTTATAATTATCATTCTGGTTGTAGTTACTGCTCTTTTTGCAGGTGGTAATTCTGAGGTAGTTAGAACTGTAGATGAATGGGAAGAATGGGCTCAGCTTGGAGATTACAGACCAGCTGAAGATGATTGGGATGCTATTATAGAAGCAGCTAAAGGAGAAGAAGAGCTTGTAGTTTACTCCTTTTCTTCAAGAGTTTTCGATTTTGGAAGAACCTTTTATAAAAAATACGGTATTAAGGTTATTGCCCATGATATGTCAACACCTTCACTTTTGGAAAAATTAGTACGAGAACAGGATGCAGGTATTTTTGAAGCAGATATAATTTTGGTGGATGATATTCCAACACTTTATAATGAGTTTCTTTCTGAAGGTCGGTTGTACAGATTTATTCCTACTGATCTTATGGATGTTCTTATTGATGAGGCTAAAACTGCTCCTCTTGCAATAAATCATTATGGATCAAGGGGAATAGCTTATAATAGTGAGTTTTATTCCGAACCACCTATAGACAGTTGGTGGGACCTTACAAGACCCGAATGGAAGGGAAAAATAATAATGAAAGATCCTATGAATTCAGGAGCGGAATTCAATACTTTTGCTACATTTATACAACATCATGTGGACATGGAGGAAGCTTATCAGGATGAATTTGGAGAAGAGCTAATTAAGAGTTATGATGTTGAAAATGCAGGATATGAATTCCTCAAAAGGCTTATGGCAAATGATCTTATTTTAATGTCCAGCTCAACTCCTGTTATGAAAGCTGTTGCTGCTCCCGGGCAGACCGATCCTCCTCTGGGTATTCTTGGATTTTCAAAACTAAGAACAATACAGGAAGAGAAGTTGACTGGAGCGTTTATTGAAGACCTTTCACCTGTTACTGGGTTTAGAACAACTACAATTATGGCTGTTGGAGCATTCTCAAAACACCCCAATGCGGCAAAGCTGATGATAAAGTGGATGTTTGGTGGAGATAATCCTACCCCGGATAATCTTGCAGGTTATGCGCCATATTACGTTTTAGGTGACTGGGCTGTAAGAACAGATCTGATTGAACCGGAAGGGCAAAAACCAATAACTGAAATGGATTTTTATGTAGAGGATGCAGATTGGCTTTACCAAAATGCTATAAAGGTTAGAGATTTTTGGCTGCAGAATCAATGATAAGAAAAATACTTTGCAAAAATGATGAAAATGAAAGAAATATTTCTTTACAACGGTATTTTGTCATGTTAAAATTAGTTTAGAGGTGATAAATAATGAAAAAGATTTTAATTGTACTATGTATTTCCCTGTTCCTTGTTCCATCTTTCATTTTTGCTGGTGGAGAAGGTGAATCTGATATGACACTGGAACAGTGGGAAGAATGGGCAGGACTTGGTAGTTATACTCCTGCAGAAGATGACTGGGATGCTATTATAGCTGCTGCCAAGGAAGAGGGAGAAGTTACTATTTATGCAAATACTTCCAGAGTATTTGATTTCGCAAGAACTTTTTATAATAAATATGGAATAAAAGTTATAGCAAATGATATGAGCCAGGGAAGTTTATATGAAAAACTCGGACGGGAAATTGATGCCGGCATAAGAAATGCGGATGTTGTTCTTGTTTCAGATTCTCCAACAATGTATCATGAATTTTTTGATACTGGTAGAGTTTATAGATATATTCCCGTCGAAATATTACCTTTATTAAATGATTGGGCAAAAGATGAACCCCTTGGAATACAGAGATTTGGTGGTAAAGCTATTGCTTATAATTCACAAACTTATCCTGATGGACCACCTATTGATAGTTGGTGGGATTTAACCAGACCTGAATGGAATGGAAAAATTATAACTAAAGATCCTATGCTTGGTGGATCAGAAATTAACTTTTTTGCTTCTTTTATTAAATATGCTGACGATATGGAAGCATTGTATGAAGAAGAATTTGGTGAACCTATAACTTTAAATGGAACAGATAATGCAGGTTATGAATTCCTTTTAAGACTTATGAATAATGGGCTTATATTGATGAGCAGTGGAACCCCTGTTGCAGGTGCTGTAGGAGCTCCCAATCAGGAAAACCCCCCTCTGGGTATTATTGGTCCTTCAAAATTGAGGCTTAAAGAAGATGAAGAACTTTATTTTGAAATACTTTGGGATGTTGCTCCTGTTGCGAGTTATTTAAGTAAACAGACGATTTCTATTCCTGTTTACTCTCAGCATCCAAATGCTGCCAAATTATTAATTAAATGGCTTTATGGTGATGAAAAAGGAATGGATGGTTTTAAGCCTTTCTGGGATCTTGGAACATGGAGTCCAAGAACTGATGTTCCTCAGCCTGGTGATCAGAAGGAACTTAAAGATATGTCACTCTGGGTTGAAGACAGTGACTGGTTATATGCAAATGTTGTAAGGTTCAGAGATTTTTGGATTGAACATATGTAATATAATCTCTTTCAGAGCATGTATTTAAAAGATGCATATTAACCTGTACCAATTTGGTACAGGTTTTTTTTAGAAAAAATACTTTCATTTGCAAAAGTATATGAAAGAAAGCTTGTTTTTTTCTTGACAAAATACAATTCATAGGTGAAAATGAAATATATCTTTCATAATTATGAAAGAATGAAACAATAAGATTATAAAGGGGATCAAAATGAAACTGGTTAAAAATACTACTTTAGTTATTTTTATTATGCTTGCTGCATTACTATCTTCATGTGCTTCAAAGCCTGTTGTTCAGCAGCTGAAACCAAAAGTTATTGGAGCTACCAAGAAGGCGGTAGTACTTGAATATACTGAAACAAGAACAGATTTTTTAGTTAAACCAGTATTTCAAACTGGACGCACAGGTCTGCTTAGCGGGGATGCTGATGACCCGGCAGTATGGGTTCATCCAACAGATCCAGCAAAAAGTTTAATTTTTGGAGTAGATAAGGAAGATGGACTTTGGGTGTGGGATTTTTCAGGAAAAGAGCTTACTCATATTGATGCAGGAGGGAAACCTGGGAATGTTGATGTACGTACAGGCCTTATGCTTGGTGGAAAAAAAGTTGATATAGTGGCATTAAATTTAAGAAGAGTACATTTTAAGGAAGTGAGTAAAATAGCTGTTTTTGCTATTAATCCTGACTATACTTCAGGAGATGATGTTCTTACAATTCTTGCAGATGGGAAAAGTGAAAATACTGAACTGCAAAAAGGAACATATGGTTTTGGCCTTTATAAAAATCCTAAAACAAATCTTATTTATGCATTCGAGAATGCAAGTACAGGACCAATTAGTCAGTATTTAATAGAAGATGATGGAACTGGTAAAGGGATTAAATTAACTCATGTAAGGGATCTGGAATATACTGGTGAGACATGTGAAGGTATGGTTGCAGATGATGAACTGGGTTTTTTCTATGTTGCTGAAGAAGATACTGCTGTACATAAATACTATGCAGATCCTGAAATGTCTTCTGCTCCAATACTTTCTTTTGCATTAGCAGAAGATGGCTACAGTAGAGATAGAGAGGGTATCTCTCTTTTTAATTATCCTGATGGAACTGGTTACTTTATTGTTGTAGATCAGGGGGATGCATCAAATCAGATTGCTTCAATTCTGCGAATATATGAGCGTGAGGGTGATAATAAATTTGTAAAAACTGTAGCTATACTGGATATGGATGGAAACCCAATGTGGGATGAAGATGGAGTTGATTCTCTTTATTCTGCAGTTCTTCCTGGTTTTCCCAATGGAATAGTTATTGGCCATGATGGAGATCATTCAAAATATACAATTTATGACTGGAAAGATATCGCTGGTAATGAATTAAATATATACAGCGAATAGAAGATTTAGGGAGATAAGATAATGAGTAATATTGCTCTGGAAAACAAAGAAGTAAAGGGCAGCCCGTTTCTGAGGAAATTAGTAAGAAACCTTACCATGCCCCAGAGAATTATGGCATTTCTTCTAATACTATTGTTGATCTTCTTTGTAATTATGCCTGCTATTAATCTTGTATATACAAGCTTAACATTTTCTCTCTCAGACCGAAGATTGCCTCAGGTTACAGATAGGGGGATAAAGGTTATACCAGGCGAATTTACAACTGTACATCTGGAAAGAGTTTTCTGGAGTAAGTTAACTAATAAAATGTTTCTTATCCCGCTAGTAAACAGTTTAATGATTACTTTTGGCTTAACAGCATTGTCTATGATAATCGGAAGTACACTTGCCTGGCTTGTTGTGAGAACAAATCTTCCCTGGAAAAAGGGGATAGCAAACTTTGCTTCTATCCCCTATATAATTCCTTCCTGGCCCATAGCTCTTGCATGGATCAGTGTATTTAAAAACACGAAGATAGGTGGAAGCCCTGGTTGGTTTCAATATATATTCCATGTAGCTCCACCGGACTGGATATCCTATGGTATTCTGCCAATTATTATTTGTCTTAGCCTTCATTATTATGCATTTTCATTTATCACAGTTTCCGGGGCTCTTGCTTCTATAGATTCGAGGCTGGAAGAGACAGCAGAATTGATGGGAGCTTCAAAGGCACTTGTGATGAGAAAGATAACTTTACCACTTGTTTTACCGGCACTTTTGTCTGCTTTCATTCTTACCTTTTCAAAAGGTATAGGAACATTTGGTACTCCGGCATTCCTTGGTTTACCTGTTAGGTTTTTTACACTTTCCACTCAAGTTTATAGTAATGTGAAAAATAATCTTGCAGGGGATGCTTATCTTTTAGCCATTGTAATGATTATAATCTCAAGCCTTACTATCTATATGAATGTTAAAGTAATTGGAGCAAGAAAAAGTTTTGTTACAATATCCGGAAAAGGTTTCAGAGCAAACCCAGTCAATCTTGGAAAGTTGAAGTGGGTTATATTTGCACTTGTAATAATATTTATTTTACTTTTTGTAATAGGCCCTCTGTATATACTTACATGGCAGACTTTTATGGAAAGAGATGGTGATTATTCTCTGTCAAACTTTACCCTGCATTACTGGATAGGACCAGATGGAGCTTTAGGGAAAGCTGGTCAGTTGTTAGGTGAAGGTCAGGCCGGCATATTGCGCAATGGCGATATCTGGTATGCAGCATGGAACAGTATCCGCCTTGCAATTACAGTATCCTTATTGGCTGCATTTTTAGGAATACTCCTGGGATATTCCATTGTAAGGGGTCGGGGTACAAAACTTGCAAGTACACTGGATGCACTTTCTTTTGCTCCCTATGTTTTTCCTGGAATAGCTTTTGGTGCAGTATATCTTAGCATGTTTGCAAAACCATTTGGGCCAATTCCTGCTTTATATGGAACATTTTCATTACTGGTTCTTGTATCTTTGGCTAAACGAATGCCTTTTTCTTCCAGAACAGGTACTGCTGCAATGTTACAGGTTCATAAAGAACTTGAAGAAGCAGGTGAACTAGTTGGAGCGGGATTTTTTAAACGTTTTGTAAAGATAATATATCCTCTTACAAAAAGTGGTTTTATAGCTGGATTGCTTCTCTCTTTTATTACAACAATGAGAGAACTATCTTTAATTGTACTTATAGTTACACCTAAAACAAAGGTATTAACAACCATGATTTTTCGTTATGCCGAAGGTGGTTATCATCAATATGGCGATGCCATAACAATGTTTGTTGTAATGATCAGTCTAATAGGTACTTTACTTATTCGTAAATACCAGGGGACTGGTTTGGCAAAAGGAATTGGAGGTTGATTGTGTCAGAGGAAAAAAGAAAGGTAAAAATAAAAATTGAAAAACTTAGAAAGGCCTTTGGTGATGTTGTTGCTGTAAATGATATAGATCTGGATATTTATGAGGGTGATTTTCTTACTCTTCTGGGACCTTCAGGTTGTGGTAAAACAACAACTCTCAGGGCGATTTCCGGATTGGAAGAAGCTACGGATGGGAAAATTTATATAAATGATAATTTGGTTTTTTCAAGACAGGATGAACTTATAGTTGCTCCGTCTAAAAGAAATGTTGGATTAATTTTTCAGTCTTATGCTCTATGGCCCCATATGACTGTAGAGGCAAATATTGCATTTGGTTTGAAGATAAAAAAGCTTCCCAAGGATGAAATAGATAAAAGGGTTAAGGCTATTTTAGCAGATGTCCATCTTGAGGATTATGGTAAAAGATACCCTTCAGAATTGTCCGGTGGACAGCAGCAGCGTGTTGCTATTGCAAGAATGTTAATTAATAGACCTCAGATATTTTTAATGGATGAACCTCTATCCAATTTGGATGCAAGATTAAGAATAGAGATGCGATCTGAGCTTATACAACTTCATACCAGAACCGGTGCAACAACTATATATGTTACCCATGACCAGGAAGAAGCAATGACTCTTTCTACAAGAATTTGTGTAATGAACGAGGGAGTTATTAGACAAATAGCTTCACCTGAAGAGATATATAATAAACCGGCAGATATGTTTGTTGCAGGGTTCATAAGTAATCCTCAGATGAATTTCTTTAAAGGTATAGTGGAACATAAAGGTGATAAATCAGTAATTAAAGCTGGTGGTTTCTCTGTAGAAGTTCCAAACGAAATTGTTGGAGACAGGAATGAAGTTGTATTTGCAGTAAGACCGGAGGATTTTGTAATAGATCCAAAAGGTACATTATATAATATTAAAACAAGATTACCTGCAGGCAGTTTTCAGATAGCTATGGCAAACAATGGGGACGAAAAAGACATAGCACTTCTTTTTGATGGTGAAATAAATATAACAGCAGGAGAAGAACTAAAACTTGTTATTAAGAAAAGTAAATTCCATCTCTTCGATAAAGATTCGGAGAAAAGATTAAATTAGGCAGTTATCCATCGTAGATGGATCAAAATATTTAGGAGGAAAGCATGAGAAAAATTATTACAATTACACTTATTGCAGTAACATTACTGGCAATGATTGGATGTGTTTCCGGTCCACCGGCAGTTGATACATTTGAAAAAGATCAGGGTGTTGTAATGCCGTATTTAATGTTTGGTGACAAAACAGAAGGTGAACATGACAGTGAAGCTTATTTGTTTGATGCTCCAAAACCAATAGGTGCAGATTCACAGGGTAATATTTATGTAGGTGGGAAAAAATTCTTACTCACAAAATACACTTCAGATGGTGAATTTGTAAAAATTCTTGCTAAACGTGGCGATGAAGATGGCCAGATTAACTATGTTAAGGGTATTGCATGTAATAGTATGGATTATGTCTATGCTACAGACTCTATTAACAAAAGAATCAACATATTTGATGCTGATGGTAACTGGTTAAGAAGCTTTGGTGAAGAAGGAAATGGCCCGGGAAAATTTAATGATATAGGTCCCATTGCTATTGATGCTGATGATAATCTATATGTATCAGATGATGAAAATGGTGTAGTTGTTTTTGATAAAGATGATAATTACATTAAAAATATTGGTGTTAAGGGTGAAGAAGCCGGACAGACTTCTGAATTCGGCTGGCTTGCAACTGATTCAGATCTTAGACAACTTTATGTTGCTGTAGATGGTATGGGGAAAATTGATGTCTATGACATGGATACAGGAGCACTTAAGTTTGACATGGGTGGACTTGGAGAAGGTCCTGGAATGTGGGAAGAAGATATCGAAGGTCTTGCTGTTGGCCCATGGAACATTATTTTTGCAGTGGATGAAGCTGGTGGAAATATAAAAGCTTTTCAGGGTGATGGCACTTTTATCACTCAATGGGGTAAAGCTGGGCTTTATGACGGTGAGATGGCAAGTACTGAATCAATTGCTTATGATCCTGCAAATAGAAGAATTGTTGTAGCTGATGAAAAGAACTATCGTGTTCAGGTTTTTTCAATTGATGCTTTAGGTTTCTAATTTTATTTCGGGCAGAGTGAATACTCTGCCCTGAAATTTTATACAAAGTAGAGTTTATTTTTACAGCTCTGTACCAGGATCTTGTAAAAGATATTGTTATTGAGAAGTAAAAATAACCAGACAAATTATGATGCACAACAAAAAGCCATTAGGATATAACTGTGTTTAAAGAGATTAAGGAGCTTGGATGAGCGTTTTTAAAGAAAACGATATTAGAGGCTTATACCCGGTAGACTGGGATAAAAATATGGTATTTAGAATTGCCTCATTTTTACCTGATATTATAAATTGCAAAAATGTTGTTATTGGGAGAGACGGCAGAGAATCCTCAAACGAAATTCTTGAATACTTAAAAAAGGGTCTTACAGAGAGAGGTCTTGACGTTATTGATATAGGTGTTATAGATACCCCGGCTTTATATTTTTCAGTAGGTAATTATAATTATGATGCTGGTATTATGATAACTGCTTCCCACAATCCTGTTGGTTATAATGGATTAAAGATTATCTCTGCCGAAGCATCTCCAGTAGAATATACCAGTGGTTTAAAAAAGCTCGAAGAATTGGTTAATACAAAAGAATTAAAAAATAAAAATAACATTGGCAATATTAATATTTTGGATATAGAAGATGATTACATTAACTATTTAAAGAAATTTCAAATTAGTAAAAAGAAAATTAAAGCTGTATTTGACTGTTCCAATGGAGCAGCTGGTAGATTTATTCATGATATACTTGATGGATTTCCTGGTGAAGTAATTATTTTAAACAGTGAAATAGATGGAACTTTTCCTAATCATGGTCCTAATCCAATTCTAAAAGAAAATCTTGTTCAGGTAAAAGAGAAGGTTATTAATACAGGAGCTGATATTGGCTTCTGTTTTGATGGCGATGGAGACAGGGTTGTTGTTATTGATAGTTCCGGTGAAATTGTTTCACCTGATTTTCTTACTGCTATTATTGGTTTGTACTATTTAAAGTTTCATCCTGAAGAGATAAATGGAAATAAAAAAATATTAATTGACATAAGATCTTCAAATAGTATATCAGAGTATCTTACTGATCTTGGAGCGGATGTTGAAGTTTGCCCAGTGGGACATGCAAAAATAAAAAAACTTTTACGTAAAAAAGATGCTTTGTTTGCAGGTGAATTAACCGGGCATTACTATTACAGGGAAAATTACTATAGTGATTCTGCATGGATATCAATTTTTAGAGTTTTATCTGTTTTGTCAGAAGGGGCACAAACACTTCAGGATTTAAAAGATGATATTTTTAAATATTATTTTTCCGGAGAACTTAATTTTAAAATTGAAAATGCAGATTCTGTAATAAATAATTTGTTAAAAAAATATTCGGATGCTGAAATAAATAATCTGGATGGGTATCGTTTTGATTATTCTGATTGGTGGTTTATAATTAGAAAATCGGGAACAGAACCATTAATTAGGCTTGTTGCAGAGGCACATACAAAAAAGACACTTGATATAAAAGTTAAAGAAATTGTTAAAATAATTGAAATTAAAAAGAATACTCTCGATGGATAAAAATATTAAAGTTGTTTGTTTTGATCAGGGAGGAACTCTCCTGGATAGGGTACCCCTTAAAGATTCCGGTAAAGCCGATTATGTAAGAATAATGGAAATTGCCGGAATAGCAGGGGATCCTTTTATATTTGGAAAAGAACTTGTTGAAGCTGATAAAAAATATAAAGCATGGAGCCTTAGTACAAACATAGAATCATCTGAAGAAGAAATTTGGACAAAGTGGCTTCTTCCTGAAATAGGAGCTGACATAATTTCAGATTATTACGATGAACTTACCCACGTTTTTTCTCATTCAAAAGGTGAAAGATTTATGCGTTCTGATGCTAAATCTACTATTTCTGAGTTGACCAGGAGAGGGTACAAAATTGCAGTTATTACGAATACTGTAAGCTTAACCCTTGTTCCTTCTGAACTGAAAAATGGAGAAATATGGGAATATATAAATGCATTATCAATGTCTTCTGTTACAGGAAAACGAAAACCTTTACCAGACATGTTTTGGGATATTGCAAAAGAGTTAGATGTAGAACCCATAAACTGTGTTTATGTAGGGGATGCTCCAAATAGAGATGTTCTGGGACCAAAAGCAGCTGGATTTGCTTTGAGTATACTGTTAAAAGAGGATCCAAATTTTAAAATTGAATCTTTGACTGAAGAACATAAACCTGACTTAATTATTTCTTCTTTAAGTAAATTACTTGATATTTTTCCAAATAAAATTGAAGGATAAAAAATGATTAATAATTTATTCCAGGGCGCCTGGATGACTGATATTGATGATACACTTGTACTTTCCGGAGAGATGCCGGATCAGTCCAGACTTGATGCTATATCAAACTTTACAAAAATACTTAAAAAACATGAAATCCTTTGGATACCAATGAGCGGAGTTGCAATGGTAAAACTTGGGCCAAGGATTTTATACAGATTACCGGAAGATGATTTCAGCCATATATTGTATTATGGTGGAGATGGAAGTTTAAAGTATTTTTATGATGAAGAGAATAAAGAGTGGAAAGAGGATAATAATTTTTCCCAACTGTTTTCCGATGCTCAAAGTTTAATTGTTCTTGGAGAAAAAGAATTTAAACTTTCATTAATACAGTTAAGTAAAATATCAGGTTCTAATAGTTCTCAAATAACAAAAAGAATTTCTGATGCAAAAAAAATACTTATTAAAAACGGGTATGATCTATCTGATTGTATTCTTGAAATTCTTAAAGCAAAGCTAAATGAAGCTGGTATAGATCCAGGATTATCAGAAACGTATTTTAGAGGTGGTTCTGTCAGCTGGATGATGTTAGGTGATGTATCCGCTGATCCTTATCATGAAGAAACTAATCTAAAACTTAGATTTGAATTAATTGAATTAAGTAGAAATTGGTTAAAAGAACATAATGATCTTGCTGATATAGGTAAAACAGGAATAAGTGTTCCTTTCCCTGGTGCTCGGGGAATTAAGTTTGTATTAAAAGGAAATGATAAAGAACGTTCTGCCAGAGACCTGATTCGCTGGACTGGCTTACAGCCGGAAGAACTTCTATATGCAGGTAATGAGCTTTTTGATGGTGGTAACGATAATATGCTGCGTAAAATTGAAGGTGTAACTCTACTGTCTGTAGGTGACCGGGAAGATCCTGGATTGTGTGTTGTAAACGGAAGAAGAAGCAAAGATGGCGCTAATCTTGAAGGAGTTCATGCAAACCTCTATTGGATGGACTGGACTGTTAAAAATCTTGAAAAAGGTAAACCATGGAAAGAGATCCTTAAAAATATGCAGGAGGCATCAAAATGATGCAGTATTTAAGGGATAAAAATACTTTTCTGAATCCTGCGGAATCCGAGTTTATCTTTTTTGATAAGGGAGGAACGCTTAGTAAACCGGTTACTGGTGGTAAGGATTGGGGGCTTCCTAATTATAAAAAAATAATGGACATTATTGGAGCAAAGGGAGATGTAGCAGAATTTGGTGCAAAGATTTCCAGGAATGATAAGGCATATAAAAAATGGGGCATGGAAACCTGGATTGAATTAAGTGAGGAAGAACGATGTACCAGGTTCCTGTTTCCTGATTACCCTGAAGATGTTGTAAAAGCAAATGCAGAAGAACTTACACTCTTATTTTCAAGATCCAAAGGGGTCAGAGAACTTCGTAAAGAGGCTTTGCCTGTAATTAAAGCTTTGTTTGAAAGAGGGTATAGATTAGGAATTATTAGCAATACTGTAAGTACAGTACTTGTTCCTGGAGAGCTTGAAGAAGCTGGCATTACTCCCTATATTGAACAACTGGTAATGTCCTCTATAACAGGTATAAGAAAACCTGATCCGGCAATGTTTACAGAATCAGCAAATAGTGTAGGCGTATCACCTGAAAAATCAGTTTATATCGGAGATCAGCCAAATAGAGATGTCGAAGGACCAAGGAGAGCAGGATTTGGCTTAAATGTTATTCTTAAAACAAGCAATTATCCTGAAGGGAAGGTCCTTCCTGAACTTCAGGTACCGGATATAACTGTTGATACCCTTATAGAACTCCTTGATTTGTTTCCTCCAAAAGGGAGGTCCTGATGTCAGTGTTCAAATCTGGTAGTATAAGAGGAATATATGGAACTGAATGGAATAGAGAAACAGTTTACAGGATAGGATACCATCTTGTTTCTATTTTGGATGCAAAGACTGCAGTAATTGGTCGGGATGGCAGATTGTCTTCAAATGAAATTTTTGAATCTTTGACAGAAGGATTATTGAGAGCAGGTTGTTCTGTTACAGATATAGGAATGATAGACAGCCCAGGTGTCCCGTTTGCTAATATAATACACGGTTTTGATTGTGGTATAATGATCACTGCTTCACATAATCCTCCGGAGTATAATGGCCTTAAAATTAGTGGAAAAAATGCACTTGTTATATCAAAGCATAATGGCTTATTGGATCTGGAAAACTCTATTTCAGAAGCACCTGGTCCAGTTGTACCTGGCGGTAGTCAAAAGGTTCTCAATATAATTCCTGAATACCTTGAAAAACTGGCGCCATATAAAAAAAGTGTTGGAAATTTAAAGTGCATAGTCGATTGTTCCAATGGAATGGGATCAGTTTTAGTTCACAAAGTAGTAAAAGATCTACCTGGTGTGTATACAATTATAAATGATTCTATTGATGGTAATTTCCCGGCACATGATCCAAATCCTACATTAGAGTCTTCATTGAAAGAAATAAAAAAACAGGTATTAGATAATAATGCAGATCTTGGTATTTGTTTTGATGGTGATGGAGATCGAACGATATTTATAGATGAAAAAGGGAATTGGGTTTCTCCCGATTTAATTCTTGCTATGCTTGGACTTTATTACTTTAAACATTTTCCTGAAAGAAAGGGGACTGATGATGGTGTCCTATATGATGCCAGATCTACTAATTCAATTTCTGACTTTATTTCTACACTAGGAGGCAAGTCTTACATATGTTCTACCGGACATACAGCTATGCAGGAAGGTTTACCAGCTTTAAATGGTATTTATGGAGGAGAACTCCCCGGGCATTATTATTATAGAGACTTCTATAGTCTGGATAATGGTTGGATTCCATTTTTACAGATACAGGCAATTTTAAGTCTAGAAAAAAAATCATTTTCAGAAATAATAAAAGATATAAATAACTATTCATTCTCTGGTGAAATTAATTTCAAAATTTCCAATGGAAAATCGTTAATTGAAAAAATCAAAGAGAAATATTCTTATGGAAAGCAAACTTTTCTTGATGGAGTTAGAGTCGATTTCAATGACTGGTGGTTTCTTGTTAGGATGGCAAATACAGAACCAATTTTACGTCTTGTAGTAGAAGGAAAAAATGAAATAATTCTTAAAAAAAGAGTTAAAGAATTAAAATATTTTATTTATCAGGCTGGTGGTTTAGATCATTTCTCGTAGTTTAATTATTGTATCTCTTAGAAGTTTTAGTTGATCAGGTTCTGAAGAAAATCGCTCAAAACTCAATTCCAGATTATAAACTCCCGAATACCCCATATTTTTTAAGTGCTCTATATTATCAGCCAGAGGCACTATGTTCTCTTTGAAAATCCAATGTGTTCTTCCCTCAGGTCCAATATCATGTATATGAGTATGAGTTACTTCCTTTGTAAATTCATTATGAGGAAATAATGGATAGATACTTTTGTCAATTAAGTAATTGGCATAACAATGTCCCATATCCCAGCAGATTCCAACATTACTTCTATCTATTTCTTTCCACATCTGTTCAATTTCAAAAAAGGATGTCCCCGGATCAATGAAACCCTTGTTTCGTTGGTTTTCCAATGCAAGATTAATTGGTATATTTAGTTCTCTTATTTTATCTGATAGCTGTCTGATAAAGTTAATGGTTTGTGCCCGATAGACTCCCTTATTTTTTTTACCTTTGTAGGGATGAAGAGTTATCATCAAAGGATTGCTTATAGAAGGATTTGTTTCTTTAAAAGCTTCAATCCACGGAAAAAATTGATTAAATGTCCAGTTTTTACCTTCCGGAGGGTTATCTCCATGTATAGTAATTTGAAATTCTGAATTAGTTAATAACTGGATAACCGACTTCATTTCAGATTGGGGTATATCTTTTTGTCGATGTCTTAGTTCCACATGTGTTACTTCATGACCTTTCAGGAATTTAAGAAAATTGTCAGCATTGCCAAAGTTCTGTTTTAAGATTTCTCCATCTGTTGTAACTATATTTCCTGATAGATAATCCCAGGGTATTGATACACCAATTTTTTTCATATTTCAAATACTAAACAAAAATTACATAAAAGTCAATTCATGCAAGAAACTTTACATTTTTATTTAAATAGTTTAGAATTAAAAAGGAGAAATAAATGAATCAACTAAAAGCAGTTTTCTTTGACTTTGGCGGTACAATTGATCTATATCCTGTTGATATAGAAAATGCTCATAAAGCAATGGCGACTATGATCTCAATCCTAAAAGAAGCAGGTATAGATATTACCAATAAGTATTCAGTTGAGGAGTTTTACAGATTATTTAGTGAAAGACACAGAAAATATAAAAACTGGAAATCAAAAACATTAATAGAACTTTCAGGTTTAGAGGTTTGGAAAAAATATATTCTTTTTGATGAGCCTAATATAGATAGGATGGATGAACATACAGCCGAAGAGCTTACATTTCTGATAGAAACGGGTCGTTTTAACCGTACAGCCAGACCGGAGATGAAAAAAGTTATGGAAGAACTTGTAAAAAATGATTTATTTTATGGCATTATCAGCAATGTTCTTAGTTTAACCCAGGTTCCAAGAAATCTTGTTGATTATGGTCTGGAATCCTATTTTTCAAAACTTGTTCTATCTTCCGCTTTTGGAAGAAGCAAGCCTGATCCTTCTATTTTCCTCCATGCTGCACAAGAAGCTGGCTTTCGTCCGGAAGAATGCTTATATGTTGGAAACAGTCCTTTAAAGGATATTTACGGAGCCAGTAATGCAGGTTTTCTTGGCACTGTTCAGATTGAATATTTAGAAGATATTGATGATGTAAAGGATCCTGGAATTGCTCCGGATTATTATATAAAATCTATGGAGGAACTGCCTGGAATTATACAATCCTACATAAATAAAAATTGAACACTCTTGAATATTATAATAATTTTATTAGATAATAATAATTACTATGAGTTTTGATTGTAAATATAAAGCTAAAGATTACCAGTGTCTCAGACTAAAAATAGAATGCTCACCTGGAGTTAAAGGATGTGTTCTTAATGGTAGATATGTTTTTCCTTTTAAAGAAGATGATATGGAAAAGAAAGATATTAAAAGTAAGCTCAAAACTGGCAGAAATACAGCAAAAAGTACTAAATAATGAATGAACTTGAACTTAATGAAATGAAAATCTCTGAACTTAAAGAGCTTATGGTTAAAGGACGTTTGAGTTCTCTTGAATTGGTGGATTATTATCTTGACAGGATAGATGAAATTGACAAAAGCGGCCCTGGACTAAACTCTGTTTTAGAAATTAATCCGGATGCCAGAAATATTGCCATGAAGATTGATGATGGAGATCGAGAGGGTGTTCTTTCCGGGATTCCTATATTGATCAAGGGAAATATTGATACCAAAGATTCCATGTCCAGTACCGCTGGGTCTCTGGCTCTTTCCGGTAACAGGCCATCTTCAGATGCCGAACTGGTATCAAGATTAAGGGAGGCCGGAGCTGTTATACTGGGTAAGACAAACCTAAGCGAGTGGGCTAATTTCAGGTCTACAAAATCTTCTTCCGGATGGAGCAGTATAGGTGGTCAGACCAAAAATCCATATATTCTGGATAGAAGTCCCTGTGGCTCTAGTTCCGGCTCCGCTGTGGCTGTATCTGCAAATCTTTGTACTGCTGCTATTGGAACAGAAACAGATGGTTCAATAATATGCCCATCGTCTTCCAATGGAATTGTTGGAATAAAACCCACAGTCGGTTTGGTTAGTCAAAAAGGTATTATCCCCATTTCTCATAGTCAGGATACAGCAGGGCCTATGGCTAGAACTGTTGGTGATGCCGCAGTTATTTTGAGCGTTATTGTCGGGACTTCTTTTGAAAATGATTATAAAAAACTAACTGATAGTATTTCAGATAATTTATCCGGTAAAAAAATAGGTTTAGTAAAAAATTTTACTGGTGTAAATAATGATGTAGATAAATTAGTAAATGAATCTGTTATTTTAATGAAAGGAGCAGGAGCAATTATTATAGATACACATTTAAAAACTAAAGGTAAATTTGATGATGCCGAATTTGATGTTCTTCTATATGAATTTAAAGATGGTATAAACAGATATCTTAAAACGTGTAATGCAGAGTCTAAAGTTCACTCTCTTAGTGATCTTATTGCCTTTAATAAACTGAATGCTTCTGTTGTAATGCCCTGGTTCGGACAGGATATTCTGGAATTAGCAGAAAAAAAAGGTTCTTTATCAGATAGAAAATATAAAAATGCTCTTAAAAAGTCCCGGAAATTATCCGGAAAAAATGGAATTGATTTTTTAACAAAAAAACATAATCTTGATGCTTTGCTTGCTCCCTCGGGAGGTCCTTCATGGAAAACAGACTTGATAAACGGAGACCATTTTACTTTGGGAAGTTCATCAACAGCAGCTGTCTCAGGATATCCGAATATTACAGTTCCTGCAGGGTTTATACATGGACTGCCTGTGGGGATATCTTTTTTTGGAAAAGCTAAATCGGACTGGGAACTAATAAAAATTGCTGCTGCCTTTGAAAATATTTCATGTATTAGACAAGTTCCTTCTTACTCAAGTTCTTAATATTACTCTCTTTTGTATTAAATTTATTTATGGCATGAAATTTGCTCTTTAAAGAGAAGAATAATTTTATGTGAATAGGAGAGTAGAAACAAATGGGAAAACGGGTAGAGTTTATGTATCTACAGCAGGAAGACTGTGTTAAGGCTGGTGGATTTGATATGAAGGGAAGTATGCAGGCAGTTGAAAGATCTTTTTTTCTTCATGGAAAAGACGATTTTATTCAACCAGGTAAGCCTGTTATAAGGTGGGGAGGTCCGGAAACTGAAGAAACCACAGGACGTGTTATGTCTATGCCTTCATTTCTTGGTGGACAGGATTATACTGATGAATTGAAAGATCGTGGATTGATAGGTCCGGTTAATACTACTGGTATAAAATTTATACCTTCCAAACCGGATAATCCAACAAAATACGGATTACCCAGAGCAAATGCAGTTATAATTATTCTTGATGAAAATACACTTATGCCTGCATGTATTATGGATGGTACTTTAGTAAGTGCAATGCGAACAGGAGCTGCCTCCGGCATCGCTGCAAAGTATTTAGCAAATAGCAACTCAACAGTAATGGGTTTGGTCGGTGCATCTGTACAGGGAATAACTCAGACCCTTGCCATAAAAGAGGGAGTCCCGTCTTTAAAAATATGTAAGGTGTATGATTTAAATAAAGATACAAGTTTAAAATTTGTTGATAAAATGAAAGATCTTGTAGATTTGGAATTTATCATTGTAGAAAATGCAGAAGAGGCTTTTAGAGATACTGATGTAATTAGTACTGCAACAATGGCTAAAAAGTCTTATGTTGATTATAATTGGTATAAAGAAGGAGCTTTACACTGTGAAATTTCTTTTTGGGATACACCTCCGGAAGCTTTACAGGTTATGGATTTTGTAGTTGTTGATGATTGGTATCAGGTTTCCCACCATGGAGTTGATGTTAGTTGCCGAGCTGTTCGTGATGGATTTATTGACGAATCAAAAATACGAGGGAATTTGGGAGATATTATTGTTGGGAAGATACCGGGAAGAAGAAATTCCCATGAGAAGATATTCTTTAATCCAATTGGAATGGGAATACATGATTTGTCTGAAGCTCATCGAGTGTTTGAGAATGCAAAGACTATGGGGCTTGGGAAAATTTTGCCTCTTTGGGAAAATCCTGTTCTCGAATAGTAAAGGGATGTTAAACTTTATAAGAACAATACAGGTTTATAGGTAGTAAACAGGTTAATGTAAAGGTAGAATATCCTATATATTGACCTGTAAAACATCCTGTTGATTGCTTTGAGCAATTAATTGATAAGCTTTTTTTGTCAGATAACTTCCTGATCTACCTTTTTTTGTAATTATCAATTCTGTCTGATTGAGAATTGTCAGAATTTTTCTCAAATAATTTTCTTTAAGAATTTGTTCTTTCTGTTTCAGTAATTCAAGGATATGTTTTCTTCCTGCAGTTTTATCAATTTCATTAAGCAATTGAATAGCTTTTAGTACTGCAAGAGCTGTCTTTAAATCAGCTTTTTGTTCCAATTTTAGGAGTTCATCATTGTGTACTGAAATATTTGAATTGATGGATGGTTTCCTTACCATTAGATAATATGGTAAAGAGCTTTTATCAACGACTGATCTTTCTTCAATTGTTGCAATGTACTGTGCTGTATTATACAGTTCTCTAATATTTCCAGGCCAGTTGTATCCCATCAGATATTCTATGCAATCTTCAGAGAATGTAAATTTATTGTTAGTAAAACTTTGTAATAATAATGGAATTACACTCAAACGGTTTCTTAAAGCGGGTAATTCGAGGGGAAAGACATTTAAACGATAAAAAAGATCCTTTCTAAAACTTCCACTCTCAATCATCTCTATTGGGTTCTTATGGGATGCAGCAATAATTCGGACATCAATATCTATAATTTGTTCAGATCCCACAGGTGTTATTTGTCTTTCCTGTAATACTCTTAACAGTTTAGATTGTAGGTGTTTAGGCATATCTCCAATTTCATCAAGAAAGATGGTACCATTATTGGCCTGTTCGAAAAGGCCTTTTTTCCCACCCTTAAGAGCACCCGTAAATGATCCGCTTGCATATCCAAAAAGTTCACTTTCCACAAGGTTATCAGGAAGAGCAGCGCTGTTAATAGGAATGAATGGTTGGTTGTGGCGTTCTGAGGCATTATGGATGGCCTGTGCCAGAACCTCCTTACCAGTACCACTTTCACCGGTAATTAGAACAGTCAGATCCGTTTTTGCAATTTTCTTTGCTTTATCAATTATAATTTCCATACGTTCTGATGATCTGATAATATCGTTAAAGCTGTAACGGGCGATATGACCTTTTTGACGAAGTTTCTGACTAAGATTCTGTTCAAGTTTTTTTATATAAGTAACTTCCTGAAAGCAAAAATACATGCGTATTTCCTGATTAAAGTGAATAATATTCTTTTTTTCAAGATTAATGGTTTTTCCTTTGAAATAAACAAGATCATCATGGAAATCTTCATTATAATATTTTTCCAGTTTTACATTCTTTAAAATATCGTGTAGGTATTTTCCTGCAATATCCCCGCTGATATCAAAAATTTGTCTGAATGTTTTGTTGTATATTAGTATTTTACCTTCAGTATCTGTGAGCAGGATACCATCATGAGAGAGATCAAGTAGATGATCCAGTTCCTCTGTCTGTGTCAATAAATTATTATAGTTTTCAGTGATTCCCTCGTTTGGGCTAAATATTTCCTGATAATAGGTATATAGTTTTTTTTGTGTCTGCTTATCACGTATATGAAGGGTACTGATAATTAAGAGCATAGTAGGAATATCAATGACACGACTTCCAACATCGTAGACATTTTCAATATAGTCAGGAACCAGTTCAGGTTCTGATGGAGAAACTACATAGTTAATATGGTGGTAGTCTTTCTCCGCTTCAAATGGAATGAGATTGACATGTTTAATACCAATATGGTAAAGGGAGGAAATTGAGTCCAATACTGTTTCAATATCATCATTAACAACTAAAACATCTGCTCCCTCGGGGATACTGTAGAGTGGGTATAAACTACTTTTTAAGAAAGTACGTTTTGCAACAATGATGTTATCAGGGTGAGTGACATAATTTTTTACCTTTATTGCCCGACTTCCTGCCATTACTACAATTAGATCTTCATCTATAACAAAGCTTTTGTCCAGGCTATCGATAAAATAATTATTCACAATTATAGTTTCACTGAAAACCTCAAGAATATTTTTCTTAATTGTTTCCCCCACTTTACTGGGGCGATTGCTTTTATGGGCAGAATCAGAGATAACTGCTATTGTTTTCATCTCTTTTTCACTCCTCCTGAAGCATAGTTGTAATGAATTTTGATTATAATATTTTTTTGAAAAAACTTATACTTCTAATGTAAAAATTATCTTAATTAGACTCTAAAATATAAAAAAAATATGTTTATTTATTTAAAAATTAATAGTTGGCATGAATTATGCATTAAATAATTGAGGCGATTTGAATGACCAGGAAAATTACGCAGAATGATTTTTTAAAAAATCATATATTAACAAATCTAAAAACTAATAATTCTCAGACTTTTGGATTGTATTTTGATTATACTCTTGATCAGAAAGCTAATATTTACCGTAAAAATATTAAGTACCTGGATTTGCAGGGATATAATATAATTCCGATCAATCTCTCATTCGAAGCTGATGATTTTTATATTATTGAAACTGAAATTTTGCTAAAAAAGTGTCATGAAGGCAGTAGTATTTTTTATTCATATAGTATTACAGATAAGTTATGCAGAGAACTTTTTATTATACCTTTTACTGTTAATAAATTTGCAATTAGCAAATCAAAAATTTTCTTTACAGCAGAAGTACAGGGAGTGGAACCCAATGCCCCTGTAAAATGCAGTAATCGTGCACCGTTTTATAAAGAAGGGAGTGGAATCTCCGGTGATGGTGTTTTAGGACTGTTTCAGTCAGATCTTGATGGTAAAGATATAAATCTGATTACCTCTCTGGATATGGATATTGATCAGCTTGATTTTGATTTTATCAACAACCGGATTGTGTTTACAGCATTTAAGGTAATGGGTTTAAAACCAATTGAATCTGATCTCTATTTGTATGACATTTCAAATGAATCAATTAATATAATTCTGAACGCCCATTATCGGATTTCTTATGTACAATCCATGTCTTCCGATATAATTTTGATTATGGGTATAAATCTGAAAGAATTCAGCCGGAATGATAATCAGCAGATTTATCAGATAAATTTAAAAACAGGAAGGTTAAAAATACTTGGGGATAAATTGGATAAAAGCAATGAGCTCCCTGGGGTAGCTACTGATTCCGTTTTTTCACCTTCCTTACCGATTCAAAAATTTAAGAATGATTTTTATTATAAACAGATTGAGAGGGATAGAGAAATGCTCTATCGAATTAATCTGGAGGGTGAATTTGAATCTATTGATACTGGAATTAAAACAATAAACAGTTTTCGTATTACTGAAGAGGGAATCTTTCTAATTGGCTTACATGAATTAAAATTAAGTGAACTCTATATTTTTACTCAGGGAAAATTAAACCAAATAACTCATCACAATCAGTGGATGGAGGATCTTTCTCTTTCCAAAGCCGAACAAGTGACTATAGATGTTGATGATATTGAGATTGACGGTTTTGTATTTCCTCCGATTGATATCAGGAACAATCAGCATTACCCAGCTGTTTTAATGATTCATGGCGGACCCAAAATGATCTATTCGGATATTTTCGCTCATGATATTCAGCTTCTCTGTGCTAATGGCTATTTTGTTTTTTGTGCCAACCCTATGGGAAGTGATGGCCGTGGAGATGGTTTTTCAAATATCAGGGGCAGTTTTGGAGATCTTCCTTACAAACAGCTTATGACATTTACAGATAGTGTCCTTGAAAAATACCCTGGTATTGATATAGACCGTTTGGGGGTATCCGGTGGATCTTACGGTGGGTATATGACAAATTATATCATAACCAGAACATCACGATTTAAAGCTGCGGTATCAGAAAGAGGCATTAGTAATCTTATGACAGCCTTTACATCTTCGGATATTGGATATCAATTTATTTTTGAATATCTTGGAAATGAAATTACACCCTGGTCAGACCCAATCAAAACAATAGAATCTTCTCCCATATATCAGGCTGATAGGGCAACAACCCCTACATTGTTCATTCATGGAAAAAATGATTATCGCTGTCACTATACAGAATCATTAAACATGTTCAGTGCTCTCAATTATCATGGTATTGAAACACGGATGTGTTTATTTGAAGGTGAAAACCATGGCCTAGTTGTTCGCGGAAAACCCCGGAGTAAGATGAGGCGTTATGAAGAGTTATTATCATGGTTTAATAAATACTTAAAAACAGGGAGCGTTTAGATAGATTCAGTGAACTTACTAAAAGATTTAATCAGAATAGATTCTTCTACCCGGGAAATGGCCAATACAGCCATAGAATATGCTTCAGAATATTTGAGGCGGAATGGGCTTGAAGGTAAAATACTAAATAACAATGGATACAAAAGCTTTATAACAACTATTGGCAAAGGAGATAAAACTCTTATTCTAAATGGCCATTTAGATGTTGTTTCCGGTAAAGAATCTCAATTTGATCCTAAGGAAGCAGATGGGAAGATTATTGGTCGGGGCTCTGCAGATATGAAAGGTGGATGTGCTGCTATGATGCAGGCAATGATCGAACTCAAAGATAAAGATCTAAAAAGTAAGATAATGATGCAATTAGTTCCAGATGAAGAAATTGGAGGTATGCATGGTACAGCATATCTTATTGAGCAGGGTTTTTTAGGAGATTTTGTTATATGCACTGAACCAACAAATCTTCAGATTTCAATCCAATCGAAGGGTATTATTAGAATGGATATCAAATCATATGGAGTATCTGCACATGGTTCCCGACCATGGGAAGGAGAAAACGCAATTCTCAAAGCTATTGATAACTATTCCAAAATATTGAAATTACCGATCATCAATGTTGGGTCTGACTTCTATGAAAAGTCATCTATTAATCTTGCAAAAATTAGTGGTGGTGATATCTATAATAGAGTACCAGATAAAAGCACTATCGGTCTTGATATTCGCTATGTTCCTCATCTTAATCCTGAAGAGATTATTGATGAAATTAAAAAAGTAGTTGATGGAGAAGTCCAGGTAAAAATAATTGAACATGGTGTGAATATTAAAGCAACCAATCCTTATATTAGGCAATTAAAAGAATCAATCATACACATAATGCCTAAGGAGCCGATTAAGCTGGCTGCCCAGCATGGAGGTTCTGATACGAGGTTTTTTGCTGCTAAAGGCATACCTGCAATTGAATTTGGTCCCAAAGGTGATTTTTGGCATGGCGATAGGGAATATGTTGAAACAGGATCTATAAATCAGTTGAAAAATATTTTAATTGATTTTGCAAGGAAATTTTAATTTAGTTGTTTAATGGATATGCAGGCGGCAGCATTATGTGCCGCTCTGACTGATGAAGAATCAGTCAGATTATAAGCTTATATATTAAGTTTATAACGAAAATTATAGGAGGAGTAGAAAATGAAATACAAAACAAAACTTACTCTGTATTTCGCATTGGTTTTTATGTTTGTTTCACTGTTTGTGTATGCAGGTGGCGGACAGGAAGCACAAGGACAGGTAAAAAATGAGATTGCTGTTGCTCTGAGTGCAGATATTACTTCATTGGACCCTCAGGGGCATAATGATACTAAATCAGAGGCAGTTTCATTTTTGCTTTTTAATCGTCTGTTCAGATTAAATACTGATTTTGAAGTTGTTCCTGATTTAGCAGAATCCTGGGAACAGCCTTCAGATACTGAATGGGTTATAAAGATAAAAGAGGGTGTATTATTCCATGATGGTACTGAAATGACATCGGAAGATGTTAAAATCAGTCTTGATCGTTCAAGAGAAATGCCTAAAGTTCAGCAGGTATTAAGTGAAGTTAAATCAGTTGATATAATTGATAAGTATACTGTAAAGGTTACTACCAATTCTGCATTTGCTCCGTTCTTGTACACCCTGGTGCACGCCGGAACTTCCATACTTCCAAAGGCCTATGTTGAATCCGGTGATAATTTTGCTAAACCTGTTGGTTCAGGGCCATATACATTTGTTGAATGGACATCAGGAGATCGTGTTATATTAGAGAAAAATGAAAATTATTTCGATAAAAATAATATGGGACAATCTGCAAAGATTATTTTTAAGGTTATTCCTGAGGGAACATCAAGAACCATAGCTTTGGAAACAGGCGAAGTTGATGTAGTTGCAGAAATTCCTACAATCGACATGAATAAAGTTAAGGATAATGCAGATTTAAAATTATATGAAAAACCTTCCACCCGTTTGGATTTTTTCGCCATGAATACGGAAAAAGCGCCTTTTGATAAGAAGATTGTTCGTCAGGCAATGAATTATGCAATTGATAAGGAAGCAATAATGATGGTGGCTATCGATGGTGCCGGTATCAAAGCTGACTCTGTATTGGCTCCTTCATTTCTTGGTTATAAGGCAGGTCCATACAGTTTTGATCCCGTTAAAGCAAAAAAATTATTAGCCGAAGCAGGATATCCTGATGGATTTGAAATGGAAATAATGACTTCCGGTGATGACAGGAAGCGAATTGCTGAAGTTATACAGGCAAGTTTGATGGATGTAGGAATAAAAGCCTCAATAAAAATGCTGGAATGGGGAACATTTATAGATTCTGTCCTTAAAGGAGACGAAGAGACATTGGTATTAGGCTGGACTTCCAATCCGGATCCGGATGCAACATTAACTCCAATCTATTTTTCCGGTAATATTGGCGGTATGAACTTTAGCAGAATTAATGATCCAAAAATTGATCAACTGCTGAAAGATGCAAGAGAAGAACTGGACCTGACAAAACGTGCGCTGATTTATAATAAATTTCATGAGTATGTTATGGAGCAGGCTCCTTTTGTTCCATTATTTGTTAAAAATAATATTGTTGGTGCCAATGCAGGGCTAAAAGATGTAGAGCTAAGCCCACAGGGTTTATGGAATATTGAAAAAATACATTATTAGGATTTATTTGCTAACAATAATAATGTAAAATAATCATGATGCAGTCCGCCAATGCGGATTGTATCATTTTATTTATTTATTTTAGAATATTTGTTTTGTGCAACCATTGGAGGCATTGTGGTAAAATATATTTTAAGAAGATTATTAATGCTCCTGCCAGTTATGATTGGTGTAATATTTTTAGTCTTTTTTATTATAAGCTTAACACCCGGTGATGCAGCATCTATGATTTTGGGAGATGGTGCTACAGAGGAGACTATCCGTGAACTGAGGATTGAAATGGGATTTAATGATCCTCTGATTATTCAGTATGGTCGTTATATGGCTGATCTTTTAAAAGGCGATATGGGAACTTCATATTCGACTGGTAGATCTGTAGCCGGGGAGATTGGACAGCGTTTTCCAAATACTTTTAAACTGACTGTAACAGCAATAATTTTATCTATTCTGATATCCATTCCTATTGGAGTAGTATCAGCTACGAAGCAGTATTCCATTTTTGATAATATTGGTATGATCGTGGCTTTAATTGGTATTTCTATGCCGTCCTTCTGGACAGGACTCATCTTAATTATAGCATTCTCATTAAAATTAGGGTGGTTCCCATCTGGTGGAATGCGAGGGATTATGAGTCTCATATTACCAGCTTTTACTTTGGCAATTGCTTCTACTGCAAGCATTACACGAACAACAAGATCTTCAATGCTTGAAGTAATTCGGCAGGATTATATCAATACAGCAAAAGCAAAAGGTGTTAGTAAGGGAAAAGTAATAAGAAAACATGCTCTAAAGAATGCATTAATTCCAGCAATCACAGTTATTGGATTGGAATTTGGTGTGCTTTTAGGAGGAGCGGTGCTTACAGAGACGGTTTTCTCGTGGCCGGGAATAGGTCGACTCATGGTGGAATCGATCCAACGAAAAGATACACCAATGGTTTTGGGATGTGTAATTGTATTTGCACTTTCCTTTAGCATTGTTAACCTTGTAATCGATATTCTATATGCCTATATTGATCCAAGAATTAAAGCGAACTATAGTTAGGGGTTGTAATTATGAGCGAAAATACAGAATTTGTTAAAACAGAACAACTCTTGAAGACAAAAAAAAGAAGTCAGATTGTTGATGTCTGGCGACGGCTCAGGAGAAGTAACACAGCAGTAATCGGACTTATTTTAATATTTATTTTTTTATGTATGGCTATTTTTGCTCCGGTTATTGCAAATTATGAAGACGATGCCTTGAAGATGAATGTTCGTGAAAGATTACAATCTCCTGGGATTGGGCATTGGTTTGGGACAGATGAACTAGGTCGTGATATTTTTGCCAGAATTGTTTATGGGACAAGAATCTCTCTGTTTGTTGGTATAATTTCAGTAAGTATTGCCCTAACCCTTGGGGGTACATTAGGTGCAATTGCAGGTTACTATGGAGGTAGAATTGATAATATTATTATGAGGGTTCTCGACGTTCTTCTTGCTATCCCAACAATTCTTCTTGCCATAACAATTGTGGCTGCTCTTGGGGCTAGTATATTGAATTTGATGATTGCAGTAGGTGTGTCTAATATACCTGGTTTTGCAAGAGTTGTAAGAGCTGCAGTTTTAAGTGTAAAGGATCAGGAATTTATAGAAGCTGCAAAAGCGATTGGTGCAAGAGATCATACAATTATTTTAAAACATGTATTACCCAATTCCATGGCTCCAATTATTGTTTTTGCAACTTTGAAAGTTGCAACAGCTATCATGGCTACTGCTTCACTCAGTTTTATTGGATTAGGTATTCAACCACCAACTCCTGAATGGGGGAGTATGCTAGCAGGAGGCCGTGCTTATATTCGTGATAATATGTATATAGTTCTCTATCCTGGTTTGGCAATCGTATTAACGGTTCTCTCTCTCAATTTAATTGGTGATGGGTTAAGAGATGCGCTTGATCCAAAGTTGAAATAAGAGGTGGTGTTAATGAATAACAAAGTATTGGCAATTCACAACTTAAAGGTAAGATACCTTACTGAGGATGGTTCAGTTGAAGCAGTTAATGGAATAGATATTTCAGTTGATAAAAGAAAGACCCTTGGGTTGGTTGGTGAGACTGGAGCAGGAAAAACAACAACTGCATTATCAATTCTTCGTTTGATACCGGACCCTCCTGGAGAAATACTTTCTGGAAATATAGAGCTGGATGGTATTGATCTAATGAGTATCACAGAAAAGGAAATGGAAAAAATTCGTGGCGATCTGGTTTCCATGATTTTTCAGGACCCCATGACTGCATTGAATCCAGTCATTAATATAGGCGAGCAGATCTCTGAAGCAATCAGCATTCATCAGCATGTTACACCAGATGAAGCAAAGAAAAAAGCTAAAGAAATGCTTGAGCTTGTAGGTATACCGGGGGCACGCTGGGCTGAATATCCTCATCAATTTTCAGGTGGAATGAAACAGAGAGTAATTATTGCAATAGCGCTTTCATGTAGTCCAAAATTACTTATTGCCGATGAACCTACAACTGCTCTTGACGTAACTATTCAAGCCCAGGTATTGGAATTGATGAAAGAGTTAAAAGAGAAGATGGATATGTCGATGCTGATGATTACCCATGATCTGGGTGTGGTTGCTGAAGTATGTGATGATGTTGCTATAATGTATGCCGGTCGAATTATCGAACAGGGTAGTTTAAAAGAAATATTTAAATCCACAAAACACCCTTATACTGAAGGATTATTCAATTCTGTACCAAATATAGATGACAGAAAATCCGAACTAAAACCGATTAGAGGGCTCATGTCTGACCCCTATAATCTACCTGTGGGCTGTGCATTTTGTGATAGATGTGATTATGCATTGGAAAAATGTAAGACAGAAAAACCAGAAAAAATTTATTTTTCTGAAACACATTTTGCAGAATGTCATTTATACAAAGAGAACATTGATTTTCAATTAAACAGTGGTAAAAATTAGGAGAGGAAATACTAAAAAATGGCTGAAATATTATTAGAAGTTAAGAACTTAAAGAAGTATTTTGAAACTCCCAGAGGTAAACTGCATGCTGTAGATGATGTAAGTTTTTCGATAGAAAAGGGAAAAACTTTAGGTCTTGTTGGAGAATCAGGCTGTGGGAAATCAACAACAGGCAGAGTTATTCTTAGGCTTTTGGAAGCTACTGATGGAGAAATATATTACAAAGGGAAAAATATCAGAGATCTTAAAAATAATCAGATGAGAGATCTTCGGAAAGAGATGCAGATTATTTTTCAGGATCCATTTTCTTCACTTGATCCAAGAATGACTGTTAGCGAAATTATTGAAGAACCAATTAAATTAAATAAGATTATTAAAGATAAAGAGAAACGTTTTGAGCGTGTTCTTGAATTAATGGATCTTGTTGGTCTTTCCAGAAGGTTAATGAATACTTATCCCCACGAGCTGGATGGTGGAAGAAGACAACGAATTGGAATTGCAAGAGCTCTTTCTCTTGATACGAAATTTATTGTTTGTGATGAACCTGTTTCTGCTCTGGATGTTTCAATTCAGGCTCAGATTCTAAATCTTATGAAAGAACTTCAGGAAAAATTGGATCTGACTTATATATTTATTACCCATGATTTATCGGTTGTTAATCATTTTTCAGATGAGATTGCTGTAATGTATCTGGGTAAAATAATCGAAAAAGCAGCAGCTGAAGAGTTGTTCAGTAACCCTATTCATCCATATACTAAAGCTTTATTGTCTGCCATACCACGTCCTACAATTGATAAAAAAATTGATAAAATAATTCTAAAGGGTGAAATTACATCACCTATTAATCCTGAGTTTAATTGCAGATTTGCCAATAGATGTAACTATGCTGAGGATATATGTAAAAAGAAAGAACCTGAATTTACAAAGCGATCAAAGGATCATTATGCTGCCTGTCATATTTTTTAGGATATATATTCATAATCTTAATAAAACCATATTTAGTCAATTAGTGTATAAATTTATTCTAAAATTATCTCCATTCTATCAAATCCAACTTCAATTCCATGTGGAACAAATTCAAGTTCAAGTTTCTTATGGTTCATATTCTGATGTCCAATATGGCTTATAAGCATTTTTCCCGAATATCTAATAGCTGGTATACACTCATTTCCTCCGGTTCCTAAAAGGAGTTATAAGCATACTATACACAGATGTCCTGAAGAATTTCCCTTATTGCATGTATATCCGGATCTGCTGAAGGGGAGCCTAATATATGGCTTTTGGATAGTATTATTGTTTCTCTTAATTCATTTTGTGATTGCTTAGACATTCTGTCATACATAAAATGTACTTTATTCCCAAGTAGTGTTTTATCTTTTCC
>Ga0209633_10000731_pt1 | contig 36972 bp, 26 predicted proteins | sample Cruoilmetagenom1_FD_187290 | JGI IMG/M metagenome (GOLD analysis project Ga0209633, IMG submission 187290) | Oil polluted marine microbial communities from Coal Oil Point, Santa Barbara, California, USA - Sample 1 (SPAdes) (version 2) | ecosystem: Environmental > Aquatic > Marine > Oil seeps ...
GTTTAGAAATAACACTAAAAATTATATACACCTCATATTTTTCCAAATTAACTCTAAATTTTTAATATGCGTACGATCTCCACGCCTGAGGCGTGGCACTTTAAACCGGACTAAGCTACACCCCGAAGTATAATTATGTTGGCTACAATGTCATATTTTGGTAGAACCGCGTTTCATTAATGTCGATTTAATAATTTTGTGTTCAAAGTTAATCCTGTTACTTTCTAATTTATCTATGAGTATTTTAGCTGCAGATTCACCCATACTTACTCCATGTTGATTTATAGTGGTTAGGGTAGGTGTCACATTAACAGCAATTTTTTCATTTGCATAACCTATTATTGAGATATCTTTCGGAATTCTAAATCCTTTTGATTTTACTATTTTTAATGTTGCCAAAGCTGCATCCTCATCAACGGCCAGAATCCCATCAACTTTTTGAGTTTGTAATAATTCTGTAATCTTATCATTAAGGTTCAAAATATTTGTTCTAACAATTAATTTTGTGTTTATTTTTTTAAAAGATTTACGGATAGCTTTTTTATAACCTTCAATCCGTAATTTTCCAACACTTAAATGATCAATAGTAGATATTATAGCGATGTTTTTACAATTTGTATGGATCAAATATTCAGTTGCTTTATAAGATCCTTCAAAATCGTCTACTACAACTTTATCACAATCAATTGAATCGGAAACTCTATCAAACATTACAATTGGTTTTTCCTGTTGCATAGCTTCAATAAAGTGATTATAATCTTTTTTAATTTGAGTTTCTTTTGCGATTGCCAATATAAAACCATCAATACTGCCGTTAGCTAATACCTGAACATTAGTTACTTCTTTTTTAAAAGACTCATTTGAAATACATGTAATAATATTGTAATTCTCTTTGGTTGCTACTTTTTCAATTCCATATAAAACACGTGCGAAAAATCGATTTCTAATACTTGGTATAATAACCCCGATTGTTTTTGTTTTACCCGATTTTAAACTAGAGGCGAGTTTGTTAGGTGTATAATTATAATCTTTAGCGAGCTTGTGGACTTTTTGTTTAGTCGCCTTACTGATTTCATGACTATCGTTTAATGCTTTAGAGACGGTAGAAATAGAAACACCTAAAATTTTGGCTAACCCTTTTACTGTTATTTTCTTTTTCCCCATTACTGACATTAAAATTAAAATAGTTATTATTTTTCAAATAATGTTTCCATTTCTTCCAATGTTTTACCTTTAGTTTCAGGGATAAATTTCCATACAAATACAATGATAATTATGATAAATCCGGAAAAAATGAAGTATGGCAATGCATTATTCCATGTGCCACCATCTAATTGTAATTTATTAGCATCGCTTTCAACCACTAAAGGGAATGAAAACGAAACGACATAATTGGCTAGCCATTGAGCAGCAACCGCAATAGACATGGCGATACTTCTAACTCTGTTGGGGAAAATTTCAGATAGAATTACCCAAACAACAGGCCCCATTGACATGGCAAAAGAGGCTATGAAAATAAGTACGCCTATTAAACTAACCATTCCCTCTGAAGAAGAAAGTGCCGGTAAGCCTGCGGAATTAACATTTGAATAATCACTACTATATAATGTGAACCCCATCATTAGGAATCCGATAAGCATTCCAAACCCTCCAATAGTTAATAAGGGCTTTCTTCCTAATTTATCCACTGTAAACATAGCTATAAATGTAAATACTAGATTAACTGTGGCCAGTAAAACTTGTTGCTTTAGAATGTCATCTTTTCCAAAACCAAGTGCCTGTTCAAAAATATCGGCACCGTAATATAATACAGCATTAATACCTGTAAACTGTTGTAATGCTGAGAGTACTGTACCAATAATAACAATAGCTAATAATGGTTTGACAAAAAGGGATACTTTATCTTTTGCTGATTCACTTTGTATGGAATCTCTAATTTCAACAATTTCCCTATTGGCCGTATCTTCACCATGAATTCTAGTCAGAATATTTAACGCTTCCTCTTCTTTTCCTTTGGTCATTAACCAACGTGGACTTTTAGGAACAAAATATAATCCCACTAAAAACATCAACGAAGGAATTAACTCTGACCAAAACATTTGTCTCCAACCAAACTGAATGTTTTCAGCTTCACTTAAATTATTGCCAATAAAGTAGGTTGCTAAGAAAACTACAAAGAATCCAATTACAATAGCTAATTGATAAAAAGTTACCAAGTTTCCTCTTTTTTCTGCAGGTGCGATTTCAGCAATATACATAGGAGCATTCATCGAAGCGATTCCAATAGCAAGCCCACCAAGTATTCTAAAAAATACTAATAACGGAATTGATTCTGGTAATATACTAGGTAAACCGGAGCCCCAAGCCGAAATTGCAAATAGAACGGCTGAAATAATTAATGAATTCTTCCTACCAATATTTTTACTTAAAACCCCAGAAACTAAAGCTCCGAAAAATGCTGCTATTAAAGCACTACTTACAACAAAACCTTTCCAAAATCCTGTCAATTCAAAATATTTAGAAAAATAAAATTGAGTGCCATTAATCACTCCTGTATCATAACCAAACAGTAAACCACCTAGTGTTATAATGATGGTAATAAAGTAAATATTAATTTTTTTGTTAGAAGAGTTGCTCATTGTTGATTGTTTTTAATTATTTGTTAATTATGACGTCTAATGGTGATTATAATTTCTTAGAATATTTGCGCAAATATACATTCCATGCTTCACTATTTTTAAATTGAGCACTCTTTTTCCATCCAAAACCTGCGTAATATACAACTTTGTTAATTTCTATTAATAATTTGCAGTATTTTATCTATTCTTCTATTTCTACAATCATTTCAATTTCAACCGAAATATTGGCAGGTAATGAACCCATACCGACAGCACTTCTGGCATGTCTTCCTTTTTCGCCGAAGACTTCAACCATCAAATCAGAAAATCCATTAATTACTTTTGGTTGTTCTGTGAAATCGGTTGTACAATTAACCATACCTAATACTTTTACAATTCTTTTTACCTTGTCTAGATTACCAATGGTTTCTTTTAAAGCGGCTAACTGATTAATACCAACCAACCTGGCTGCTTGTTGCGCTTCTTCAATTGTTAAATCTTTTCCAACTTTTCCTGTGATATAAGTACCATCAGTTTTTCGAGGACCTTTACCCGATAAGTATATAGTATTATCAACCCGTACTGCATTTACATAATTCGCCATGGGTTTAGGAGTTTTAGGAAGTTCAATACCTAGATCAGTTAATTTTTGATCGATGTTCTGAGGTAGCAAAGAGCAAGTAATAAATAGGGTAATAAGTGTGATTGCTTTTTTCATTTTAAAAGTATTAGTTTGATGTTGTAATTATTTTTGAAACTGCTGTTATTGCCATTCGTTTTGCTCCATCTGCATTCGGATGGATATTATCTGGAATCATTTCGTCTCTATTTTCTAACATGCTATAGAAATCAATCAATTCTAAATTGTTTTCTGTTGCTAATCTATTTAGAATTTCCATTAATTCACCTTCAACTATTTCTTTTTGAATTCCCCATCTATTTTTGATTACAGGTGGAGGTAGGCCAATATATATTTTTGGTTTTGATTTTAACTGTTGAAAATTTGAAATCATCTCGTTGTAATCTTTTTCAAACTCATTTTTATAGTTATCCCAATTTACAGGTTTAGAATCATTTGTACCTAACATTAGGATGACCAATTTAGGTTTAAAATCTAAAGATTGTTGATATTCCGGTTGATTCCAGTAAGGTTTATTCCCTTTTTTAAGCATAGTTGCTCCACTGACACCAAAATTTTGAATCTTGTATTTTTTACCGAACATACCTTGCATTTGTTGCGGATACGCCAACGAGTCTCTACCTTTAATTCCAGACCCATAGGTAATACTATCGCCTATACAAGCTATTTTAATTGGTGCACATGCAGCAATAAGAAGTAAGAAAAATAATATGTAAACTATTTTTTTCATTTGTCAGGTTTAGAAATATCTAAATATTGTTTTGCATAACGTTTACCGAGTTCACGTTGTGACTCAGCATTGAAATGTACTTTATCTCGATTACTTTTTAATCCTTTTGATGAAACCACAGCTAAGTTTTTATCTGTTAAGGTCATACTATGAAGGGTACTATTTAAAGCTTTCCAGTTGTTATTTCTTTCTTCAGGCTCAGCATAATCACCTAACTCACCTATAATTATTGGTAAACTGTCATTACTTATATCAGTACGGAAATTTTGAAACAATTTTTCTAATTTGTTTCGATATACAGGTAACTTATCTTCATGCGCATCACTTTCGCCTTGATGCCATAAAATTCCTTTAATGTTACCCATTGATTTTGCCACAGTAACTCTATCTCTAAAATTACTGTATAATTTTACATTTCTATGTAATGAATCATTTAGCCATTGATCAATGGAGCTTCCACCAACGGCACAGGGCACTAGAACAATTTCAATATTTATTGGTAAGTTAGACCGTAATTCTTTTGCAAAAGAAAGTCCGCAATCTAAACCAGCGAGCTTAGGTTCATAAAAATGTAATGGTTCTTTAGCTACATCTAATTCCATTTCCTTATTCAAAGTAAATATGGTGGCATCGCGAATAGTATCTTGAGGTTCAACGATTCCTCGTCCTGCCATATTAGATTGCCCTGCCATAATAAATACCCATTTTTCTTTCTTTGGATTACATCCAAAAAATATAAAAACTACCAATAATAAAAGGATAGATTTCTTTAACATTATTATTTTCTAATTTCTTGAATTAATGACAATGTTTCTTTTACTTTATTTTCCAAGCCTTTAAAATCTTTAGTAGTAAGTACTTCTTTCGAGATTAGTTTAGATCCCATTCCCACACATGTAACTCCAGCTTTGAACCAAGCTTCTAAGTTTTCTCTATCAGTTGAAACTCCGCCGGTAGGCATAATTTTTGTCCATGGACATGGCCCTTTAATGGCTTTAACGAAATCTGCACCGTAAATTCCTCCCGGGAATAATTTTACAATTTCACATCCTAATTCTTCTGCTTTGACAATTTCAGTCAAAGAACCACAACCGGGAGACCATAATACTTTTCTTCGATTACAAACTAATGCGATGTCCTCTCTTAAGACGGGAGTCACCACAAAATTTGCTCCTAATTGCATGTATAAAGAAGCCGCTGCGGCATCGGTTACAGAACCAACACCTAGGATCATTTCAGGTAAGTTTTGTTCACAGAACTTATTAAGCTCACCAAATACTTCATGTGCAAAGTCACCCCTACTCGTAAATTCTAGTATTCGCGCACCACCGTTATAACATGCTTCTAAAACTTTTTTACCCAATGCAACGTCATTATGGAAAAATAAAGGAACCAATCCTGTATTTTCCATTACTGTTGCTACTTCTATTCTTGAAAATCTTGCCATAATTTTTTTGAGTCGGAAGACGAGTGACCGAAGACCGAAATTTTTATTATTATCATTTAGACTAAAATACTAGAGGTTCGCATATCATTTTTGATAATGAGATTCCTCGTCGCTCTTTTAATTGCTCTGTCGGAATGACATTCTACAATTATTCTTACCTTGCAACTCTTCCAGAACCGTCTCCAGCCATTAATTTTTGTACTTCTTCAATAGTTGAGAGGTTGGCATCTCCTTTTATGGTGTGTTTTAAACAAGATGCTGCCACTGCAAAGTTTAATGCTTTTTGATCATCGCCTTCATACTCTAATAATCCGTAGATCAATCCGCCCATAAATGAATCTCCACCACCAACTCTATCAACAATATCTGTAATTTGATACTGTGGAGATTCGAACATTGTAGTTCCATTATATAAAACACCAGCCCAAGTATTATGCGAAGCTGAAATAGATCCGCGTAATGTTGTAATTACCTTTTTAGCTCTTGGAAATTTTTTCATTAACTGTTGACAAACAGATAGAAATGCTTCTCCTTTAACATCATGGCCTTGCGTGGTAATATCTAAACCATCAGGTTTTAAGCCAAAGTGCTTTTCTGCATCTTCTTCATTTCCTAAAATAATATCGCAATAGGAGGTAAGCTCTGTCATAATCACTTCTGGTTCTACACCATATTTCCAAAGTTTTTGCCGATAATTTAAATCTGTTGAGATGGTTAACCCCAACTTACTGGCAACTTTTACAGCTTCTAGACAAACATCAGCTGCTCCTTGTGAAATGGCAGGAGTGATACCTGTCCAATGAAACCATTGTGCTCCATCAAAAACTTTTTCCCAATCAATCATACCCGTTTTTATTTCTGCCACAGCAGAATGTGCTCTATCATAAACCACTTTACTACCTCTATTTACCGCACCAGTTTCTAGAAAATAAATACCTAATCGATCTCCACCATAAATAATATTGTCTATATTCACACCTCTTTTACGCATCTCCATCATAGCACATTCACCTATATCATTTTTAGGTAAACGCGTTACAAAATCTACAGGTATGCCATAATTGGCTAGAGAGACAGCCACGTTAGATTCTCCTCCGCCATAAATAACATCAAAGGAAGTTGATTGTGAAAACCTTAAAAACCCATGAGGAGCTAATCTTAACATGATCTCTCCAAATGTTACTACTTTTTTCATAATTGTAAATTCTAATATATATAATCGTTATTATAATCCGAATAATCTTGGTAAAATCATCGATATAGCCGGAATATAAACAACTAACAATAGCACTATGATCATAATTGCTAAAAATGGCAACAATGGTTTGACGACTTTAGAAACTGAAACATTGGCAATACCACTTCCTACAAAGAGGATGGTGCCAACTGGTGGGGTACACAAGCCAATACACAAATTGAGTACCATTACAATTCCGAAATGTACAGGATGCATTCCTAATTCAGTTACAACTGGTAAAAATATGGGTGTAAATATTAAAATTGCCGGTGTCATATCCATAAAAGTACCTACAATTAATAAAATGATATTAATGATTAAAAAGATAGCAATGGGGTTACTGAATTTTTCTAATAAAAAACCACTCATTAATTCAGGAATACTCTCAAAAGAAAATAGCCATGACATTGCCATTGAAGTGCAAATTAAAAACATAACTACTGCCGTAGTTTTTGCACTTGTCAATAAAATTGACGGGAAATCTTTGGTTTTAACAGCACCATAAATCAAGGCCAGAACAGCTGCATATAAAACTGCTATTGCCGAGGCTTCTGTAGCTGTAAAAATACCGGCTACTATACCTCCAACTACGATCACTAATAAAAGTAAACTAAAAAAAGCTTTTCTAAAGTGAGTCCAAATTTCTGAAATAGGTGCCCTTTTTCCTTTCGCAAAACCTTTTCTTATGGCTACAAAAACTATATATCCAATGAGTCCTAATCCTAATAAAATTCCTGGTAAATAACCTGCTATAAATAAAGCTGCCACTGATGCCGCACCACCACTAGCCAAAGCATAAACGATCAATACATTACTTGGTGGAATCAATAAACCTGTTGTTGACGAAGTAATATTAATGGAGGCACTAAATTCTCTTGGATAGCCTTCTTTTTCCATTCTATCTGTCATAATACTTCCAATAGCTGAAGCTGCTGCTACAGCTGAACCAGAAATAGCACCAAATAACATCGCAGCTAAAACATTAACGTAAGCTAACCCTCCAGGTAAACTGGCAACTAGGGATTTAGCAAAATTTATGAGTCTATTTGCAATTCCACCACGTTTCATTATCTCACCTGCCAATACAAAAAACGGAATAGCCAACAAGGCGAAACTATCAATGCCTGTTGTCATACGTTGCGCGATTGTTGTAATTCCTGGTAGCTTATCAATATTCAACAATAAACTTATTGTTGTAGAAATTCCTATACTATAGGCAACAGGAACTTTAAGCATCAGTAATATAAAGAAACTTACAAATAATACCAATATGCTGATGACTTCTATACTCATATTGATTTAAGATTTAAGATTTATGGTTTCAGAGTTAATTTTTGATATATGATAGACTGAAAAATACATGATCAACAATCCGCTAAAAGGTAATATTGCATAAATATATCCCAATGGAATTCGCAATGTCCCTGATAGTTGTTCTAAATGTAATGTGGTATATACCAAATTAAATCCACCAATTACCATTACTACTAATGCAAATAAAAATATCAATATTTCAATCAATATAGCTACTTTCTTTTGTGTTTTTACTGAAAATTTTTGATATAAAAAATCCATTGATAAATGCTCTCTTTTGGCATTGAGATATGCTGCACCTAAAATAGATAACCAAATCAATGCAAAGCGTGCAAATTCTTCTGTAAATGCAAAAGAAGTATTTAAAACATATCTTGAAAACACCTGCCATAATACATCTATAACCAAAAGCGCAAAGATGATAACTAGAAATACTTCAATCATACGATTTATTGTAATAAATATTTTATCGGCTGTACTCATAGTTACTTCATTTGAATTTGGTTTACAAGTGCCTCCATTTCTGGATTATTCTTTTTAAATTCTTCTAAAACCGATTTTGCTTTATTTGCAAATAACGATTTCTCTGGTAAAATGACTTCTACTCCAGCTTCTTTTGCTTTTTTCATTGATTCGTCTACTGAATCTGACCAATATTTTTTTTCTGCTTGTGCTGATTCATCCGCTGCTTCTTGTAACCAAATTTTTTCTTGTTCCGAAAGTTTATTCCAATACTTAGTACTTATAATTAAAACATCGGGTATTGAAGAATGCTCATCTATAGTATAGTATTTACTTACTTCAAAATGATTGGACGATACAAATGAAGGTGGATTATTTTCGGCACCATCAACCACGCCTTGTTGTATAGCTGTATATAATTCGCCATAAGCCATTGGCGTTGCAGAACCGCCTAAAGCATTGACCATATTGATTGCCATTTGGTTATTCATCACTCTTATTTTGAGTCCTTTTAAATCTTCGGGTGTTCTAATAGCTTTATCTTTTGTGTAAAAACTTCTGCTACCAGCGTCATAATAACATAATCCTCTGAGCCAATATTTACTTCCTTTTTCTAAAATTGATTTACCAATTTCTCCTTCTAAAACATCAAAATAATGTGTTTTATCTCGGAACAAGTACGGAATTCCTAAGACACTATATTCTGGGACAAAATTTGCCTGGGTTGCCGCACTCACTTTAGTGACAGCAACACTGCCAATTTGCAATAACTCCAGCACTTCTCTTTCTGAACCTAATTGGCCGTCTGGAAATACTTTTATTTTTAGCATGCCTTCAGATTTTTCATCTAATGCTTTTTGAAAAGTTAAGATACCCTTATGAACCGGATGCGTTTGAGGTAAACTGTGAGCCAAATACAATATTTTATTATCCGAAACTTTCTTGCATGAAGTAACAGTAGTGATAAAAAGCAATGTTATAATAATCTTATTGCGCATATTTTGTTGTCTCTATTTAAATGTCCTATTAAGAAGATATTGATTTCTTTAAATTTTTAAATCTTATTAATGCTTCAATATAATAATAATCGGCATAAATTAGAGGTACATCAATTTCTTTATTTCCTGGTAAATGTCCTGTTGAATGTTTTAAAACAAAACTATTATTCTCTCCAAGCTTGGCCCGGTAGGTCTCGTTTGACAGGTTCCTTAAAATAGTAGAAGCTTTAAAAAGGTAATCATTTTTTAAATCACGATCGACATATTGACCTAATTCCAACAAGGCAGAGGCAATTATTGCAGCAGCAGAGGTATCTCTTGGTGCACTGGGAATATCTGGTGCATTATAATCCCAGTACGGAATTAGATCTTCCGGCATATTTTTGTGTACAAAGATTAATTGAGCAATTTTATTGGCTTGTTCTAAATATGTTGAATCTTTAGTTTCTCTATACATTACTGTATAACCATACAAACCCCAAGCTTGCCCTCTGACCCATATGGATTCATCAGAATAACCTTGAACAGTAACTTTTTCAATAATAGAACCGTTAATTGTATCGTAATTTACCACATGGAATGAGCTGTTATCTTCTCGAAAATGATTTTTTAAAGTCACATTTGCATGGGATAGTGCTTGTTTGTAATACGTAGAGTCTCCTGTTATTCTTGTTGCCCAAAACAGATATTCTAAATTCATCATATTGTCTACGATCACAGGGAATTGCCACTCTCGATTCCAGTCCCAGGATTTAATACAACCTACTTTTTCATTAAAACGGCTTGAAAGTGTTTTTGCACCGGTTATAAGTATGTTTTTATACGTTGAATCATTGGTGTTATGATAGCCGTTTCCGTAGCTACAATAAAGCATAAAACCCAGGTCGTGTGTATGGTTATTATATTTTTGCCCCTCTAAAAGTGAAGTATATTTTAATGCCTCCGTTCTAAATATTTCGTTTTTACTATTTTCATATAAATTCCAAAGAATCCCAGGGTAAAAACCGCTAGTCCAATCAGCGGGATTTACAAACTCAGTTTCTCCATTACTATTAACGGAACGTGGCAGTACACTATCAGGAACACTTTTTATCATGTTTTGATAATGCCGTTGAACAAACTCTAGATCTTTAGTTGCTTCTTCTAATGTAAACTCGGTTACTTTTTCTTGTTTTTCGTTATGACAAGACATTATAAGTACTCCAATGAGAATGACAAGTATTTTTTTCATACTAGATAACTCCATCTCAATCAAATTTAAAATACGCCTTGGCATTATAATAACAAATGTTCTGAATCATTTCACCTATAAATTCTTCATCATTAGGTAATTCTCCGTTTTCAATATCGTCGCCTAAAAGATTACATAAAATCCGTCTAAAATACTCATGTCTTGGAAATGATAAAAAGCTTCTGCTGTCGGTAAGCATTCCTACTGAACGACTTAACAAACCCATATTCGATACGGTGTTGAGTTGTTTTTCTATGCCATCTTTTTGGTCTAAAAACCACCAGGCGGCTCCGTATTGTACTTTATTTACACCTCCATCACTAGTAAAGTTTCCAGCCATGGCTGCAAAAACCTCATTGTCACTCGGATTTAAATTATACACTATTGTTTTTGGGAGTTGGTTATCGTTATCTAAATCGTTTAAGAAATGTGAAAGACCTTGCGCTTGTTCAAAATCACCAATCGAATCACAACCTACATCTGTACCAACTTCTTTCTTCAGCCGACTGTTATTATTACGAATTGCACCCAAATGCAATTGCATTGTCCAGTCTTTCGAATAGTATAATTTTGCCAATTCTGATAACAAAGTAATTTTAAAACAACTAGTTTCTTGCTCAATTAATGTTTCATTTTGTAAGCGTTTTTTAAACACTTGTGAAGCTTTATCAATAGAAATTATTGTTTTAGGAATATGAGTTAATCCATGATCTGATAATCTGCAACCCAATTCATGAAAATACGCTACTCTACTTTTTAATACTTTTAATAAAGTTTCTAAAGAATTGATTTGAACTTTTGAAGTTTTAGCTAACTCTTTCAGGTAACTCAAATAATCTTTGCCCTCTATCAAAAGAGCATTATCTGGTCTGAATGTCGGTAATACCTTAGTTTTGAAGTCACTTTTACTAATTTGTTGATGGTATGCTAACTCATCAGATGGATCATCAGTTGTACAAAGTAGTTCTACATTCATTTTTGAAAGTAATGCTTGTACCGAAAACTCCTTTGACTTTAAGTCGTTTGAGCATTTTTCATAAATTCTACTTGCAGATTTTTTGCTTAATAATTCATCTATATTAAAATAGCGTTGTAATTCTAAATGTGTCCAATGAAACAGCGGATTTCTCATTGTGTATGGAACAGTTTCTGCCCAAGCTTCAAATTTTTCTTTATCTGATTTATTTCCAGTAATAAAATTCTCATCGATACCATTTGCCCGCATTGCTCGCCACTTGTAATGGTCACCTTGTAACCAGATTTCGGTTAGATTCTTAAACTGTTTATTCTCTGCTATTTCTTTAGGATTGAGATGATTGTGGTAATCTATTATAGGCAATTTTTTTGCATACTTATGATATAAGTGCTGTGCTGTTTCAGTTTTTAGCAAAAAGTTTTTATCTAAAAATTTCATTGATAACTAAATTAATGTTGCGAATAATAAATGTCTTTCAAGTATATATTTTTGCCATCAAAATCGCTTACTCCCTTGATGCTCAAAATACTTGTAATATCATTCAACTGTTTACTTTTATTTAATACATTCATTGGAATGCTATATTTTTTCCAATTGTTAGTTAAGTTATAGTTACTTTTTGCGCCAAAATCTACACCATTAAATTTTAACGTTCCTTTGGTATAATCACCAGTTTGAAACCCTATTTGAAATGCTGATTTCGTATCTCCTTTAATCTCAAAATGCAGAAATCCACTATCAAATTTTGATAAATTTTCTCCTTTACCAATATTGCTCATTTTTAATGCAGCAGCCCACCATTTTCCTCTTCCAGTTACAACTTCGATAGATTTATCTTCTAACATTTTAAATTTACAGGTTCCATCTATTGCCATAAAAGATAATTTAATACTTGGGTACGTCATGTTATTCTTTGCATTAGGAATAAGCTTTGAATGAGTAATAATATATTTGTCCTCCGTTACAACGCTACTAATTTCACGATTCTTATTGATGGTATTCAATTCAATTATACCAATTTCTTTAAGAGTTGGTGGCAAAAACACGGTTTTCATCATTTCAGTTTTATCACCATTAAATGTTTTGGTAATTTTAAATCCGTTTCTAGTAATGCCATTAAAAGTTCCTTTATCCACTTCGTTCCACAAGGCGTATTTTGCTTCGCCGTTCATTTTTATTAATCCAAAATTATTCTCAGAACCTTCTATATGTGGTGCTTTCCAACTTTCGTCCATCAATTTAAAATAAAAACAACTGATGCTATTTTTGTTTGTCCATTCTCGAATATGATCGTAAAACAGTTTCTCTTTATACTCGTCAGCTGCCTGCGAGCCTGTTTTTCCATAGGTTTCATTGGCAACAGTTGACCAACCAGTTTCGCCAATATGAATAGATTTATTAATGCCTAAACTTGCAACATAATCTGATGTAGTTTGGTATTGATTAATCGCAAATTCTTTAGCTCTTAACATTGCTGCATCAATTTTTTCAATATCTGATAAATCCATTTCATCATTAGGAATTCCCCAAAATATGGGTTGATGAAACGTTGCGTGATACGGATACGTATGTAAAGAAATAAAATCGACTGCTTTGATTAAATCTTCTAAATCAGTGGTTTTATAAGAGTCTGCTCCACCTCCCCAAGCCTCATAGTTGTCGGAACTCGTAATCCAAATTCCTTTAGAAATTGTGCCATTTACTTTTAACTCTTGCAAATGATTTACCCATTTTAAAATCACTTTTGGAGAAACATAATAACCACTTGCCCAATTAATCATTGCTTCATTACCTACAGCAATCATTTTTACGATATCTGGATATTGCTTGGCTAAAGCAACTGCGGCATCTATTTCTGCCTTATTATTTTCTAAATGCCCTAATTCATGGTTCTTATTACTAGACCAAGCACCTTTGCATTGAATCCAAGCACCAAGCATTACATACATTTCAAAATTTTTATCTACACCCTTTAGCTCTTTAATTGCCTGCAATAAATTTGAGGCTTGTGCATAATGCTGTGTATTGTAAGTTCTTAATAATTTTACACCTAAGGCTGCCGTTAACTTTAAATCTTCTTTTAATTCTTCTACAGAAGGTACACTGTCTCTAGTTGCATGTCTATAAGTACCAAAAGAAAGTGCTGGATAGTTGGCATTACCTAAAATTTCCTGTGCACTTATTTTATTACCATCAGTTGAATCCTTTTTTTGTTGACAACTATAACAACAGCTAATCGCAATTATTAAACTTATGATAATAGTATGCTTCATATTAATTGTTTTTTCCAATAATTCCTAGTTCTAAACCTCTTAATTCTGCCAAACCACGTAACCTTCCGATACCTGAATAACCCGGATTACATTTTTTATTTAGATCATCTAACATTTTATGCCCATGATCGGGTCGCATAGGTATAGATTTATTCCTTTTTTGCTGTTCTTTAACTAAAGCTTGCATTACGCCAAACATATCTACATCACCCTCTAAATGATTGGCTTCGTGAAAATTTCCTTTCTCATCTCGCTGAGTACTACGTAAATGAATAAAATGAATGTGATTTCCTAATCTTTCAACCATCCCTACCAAATCATTATCTGATCGAACACCATAAGAACCCGTACAAAAGCACAAGCCGTTACTCTCACTTTTAACCGCATTTATCAAATCAGTTGCATCTTTTTCGGTACTTAAAACTCTTGGTAAGCCCAAAATAGGATAAGGAGGGTCATCAGGATGTATAGCTAACAAAACGCCACTTTTCTCGGCAACAGGAACGATTTCCTTTAAAAATTCAAAAAGATTTTGTTGCAATTTTTTTGCATCTATTTTTTTATAGGTTGCTAATAATTCATTGAACTTATCTATAGAATTGGTGCCTTCTGTCATACCTCCTGGCAGACCTGCTATAATATTATTTGTAAGTTGTGTTTTATCCTTTATAGAAAGAGTTATAAAATATTCTTTTGCTTCTTTTTTTTCTTCTGGTGTATAATCGTTTTCAACACCTTTTCGTTTTAATAAAAACAATTCGAAAGCTGCAAATGCTATTTTATCAAAACGCAGTGCAGAAGAACCGTCTTCTAGCCTAAAATCTAAATCGGTTCGTGTCCAATCTACTACAGGCATAAAATTATAGGTCACAATTTTAATTCCGCAAGCGGCAAGATTGATTATACTCTGTTTGTAATTTTTAATGTATTCTTTAAAGTTTCCTGATCTTCTTTTAATGTCTTCATGTACGGGAATACTTTCTACAACCGACCATACTAATCCAGATTTTTCAACAACTTTTTTTCGTTCTTTAATTTCGTTGACTGTCCAAACTTCACCATTTGGTATTTGGTGTAACGCAGTAACAATACCTTTTGCTCCAGCCATTTTTATATCTGCTAAAGAAACAGGGTCATTTGGTCCATACCAACGAAAAGTTTGTTCTAATTTCATAATATATAATTATTAAACTCCAGAAAAAGCGCTAAAACCACCATCTACTGGAACTACTATTCCTGTTATAAAACTGGAATTATCGTCGCAAATCCAATATAATGTACTTAATAACTCATCCGCCTTACCAAAGCGTTTCATAGGTGTGTTTGTAACAATAGTTTTTCCTCTTGCTGTTAACGATCCATCTTTGTTTAATAATAAGTCTCTATTTTGTTCACCTATAAAGAACCCTGGTGCAATGGCATTTACTCTTATTTTTTCTGAGTGTTTTTGCGCCATTTCTACAGCCAGCCATTTTGTAAAAATATCTATCGACGCTTTAGATGTAGAATAGCCAACAACACGTGTTAAGGCTTGTTGTGCAGCCATAGATGATATATTCACTATATTTCCTTGACCTTGCTTTGCCATTTGTTTACCAAAAACTATGGTTGGCAACACGGTTCCTTTTAAATTAAGCTTTGTAACGGCATCAAAATCGTCCATATTCATATCGAAAAAGCTATCTTCTGGCATAATGGTGGCACCTTTCATGTTTCCTCCCGCAGCATTTACAAGAATATCTATACGTTTCCATTTTTGAATTACTTCTTTTTTAGCAGTATCTAGTTGTTCTCGATTTAAAACATCGGCAATTATACCTATTGCAATTCCACCAGCATTATTAATTTCGTTAACTTTAGATTGAACAGTATGAGCAGTTCTTCCTATAATAACAACTTTAGCTCCTTGTTTAGCAAGTCCTAATGCCATTGTGCCACCTAAAGCACCTGCACCACCAGTTATTATTGCTACTTTATTTTTTAAATTATTCAACATTATATAAAATATATTTGGTCAAAATTTAACCAAGCGTTTTGAAAGAAGTTTTATGTAGAATTTAGTATTCATTTTTTTTGTTAAACTTCAAAGTTCAATTTACATTTTTGAAATTTAATTAAAAATCATTTTCTCTGCATAACGTTTTCCCATTTTACGTAAACTTGTATTATTAAAATGGACTTTATCTCCCATATCATCTAAATCGGAAGTTTTTATCATTTCTATATTATTGTTTTCAGCACTATACTTTTCTAAGATCTTGTTAAATGCTTTCCAATCTGGCCTATCAACTCCAAAATCACCTAATTCTCCAACTACAATGGGCATATTTTCGTTATCGCATTCTTTCCTTATTTTTGTAAATAAGGTATTTAATTTTTCTGTATATGTTTCTAACCTTTTAGGTTTAGCGTCGGTTTCTCCTTGATGCCAAATCATTCCTTTTATGGTTCCTATTTTTTTTGCTTCAGCTATCATTTTTGTAATGTTACTCCATAGATGCATGGTTCTAAATTCAGAATCATCTAACCAATGGTTAACACTACTTCCGCCCACAGCGGTAGAAATTACCGCTATAGATACGTCATCTGGTACTTTTTTTAACATTGACATTCCAAAACTATGACCGCAATCTAATTTTCTATACCAAGGAAAGTTTAAGTTAATCGGTTCTTTTAAATATACCCATTCATTTTTTGTATTTATAGTAATTAGACGTGGATGTGAAATAGTATCTTGTGGCATTATTTGTCCGTTACCTTCCATATTAGATTGTCCCGCCATTACATACACCCAAACTTTATCTTTTTTAGGCATTTCCTTCACTTTCTCAATTACTTTTGGGTAGTATTTAGATCTATTTTCTTTAAAATAACGCACATAATCTATTTCGAACGTTTGTGGAAAAACAGAGGTGTAATCAGGATTTTTAGGTAAGTTTCCTCCAACAGCACAATTTAAAATCATATAAAATGGCTTTAAAAACGGATTGTCTTCTTTAGAAATATTTAGTTCTTCATAGGTTTTATCGTAATATTTTTGATTGTCTACTAAATATCTAATACCTTTTTCATCCCATTCTATAGAATAGACATGAAAATCATCAGAAAAATTACTGTGTAGTAATTCTTTCTTTTCACCAATAAATTTTAATTGTTTGTCTTTATCGTTAAAAATTACCGTACCTCTAACTCTAAATGGCAAGTGACCAACTTCTTCCATTATGTCGAGTTCGCCAGAATATGGCCAACCTTTATCCCATCTATTTTGACCTAACAACCATATTGCAGGCCACAAACCACGAGTTTCTGGTAATTTGGCTCTTACATCGATTCTACCAAGGTTAAAATTGACTTTATTACTCGTCATTATTCTAGATGAAGACCAGTACTCTTTGTGTTCTAGGTCTTTTTTTGCCGTAATTATTAGTTTTCCATCTTTTACGGTAGTATTCTCTTTACGATACCAAACTTTTTCATTGTTTCCCCAACCACATAAATCTGGACAACCATTTTCTAGTTCGTGCGACCAACTTTTTTCATCTAATTTATCTACATTAAATTCATCTTGCCAAACCAAGTGATAATCTTTATATTGAAGAGGTGAAGTATACGCACTGTCTTTACGGATAATACCTTTTCTTTTATCTAAAATTTTTCCTAAAATATCTTTATTCCACACTTCTTCGAATAGCAATCTATGTGCTTCATCGTTCATATGAACGCCATCACCACTATCATATTCTGGGCGTATTGTTCCGCTCCAACTTGCGAGTCCTTTCCAAAAATCAAGTGTATTTCTACCATATCTGGTATCTGTCGAATCTTTTAATCTTTCTTGTAGATGTCTTTTTTCTTTTGAAAAATTTCTTCCTTGTGGTGTGCTAATCCAATATGCAATCTTGTGGGCATCTAAGGTATTTGTAATTTGTGAATAATTATCTAATTGCTCTTTTAGCGAAAAGCCCGAACTAGCATCATTACTTGGTAAGTTTATTAGAACAACGTCTGGTTTAAATGATATCGCTTTTGTTACATTATGTTCAATATTTGGTTTTGGTCTGTCTTCGAGAGTTTTAGCATTTGTGGGCAACAATTGATACGTAGTATAACCACCAACAGCTAAATTTATCACTTCATTGTAACCATTTTTTTCTACTACTTTTCTTCTATATCTATTCACCCACGCATTTTTAGAGTCTTTTGGGCCTGTACCTGCAGCAGTGGAAGATCCAATAACTACAATTTTTATGGCTTCTTCTTTATTTCCGTGAATTACTTTGTCATATTCATTAGGTATTTGCCTAATATTAGCAAAATAACTCACTTCATCTTTTCCTGTTGGCTTTTTATTCAAATCAACAAATAGTGCTATTTTATTAAATGTAGGTGTACCAAAAACAGCATCTTTAAAATCGAAGATTAAAGTCTCCCATTCATTTATTCTAGTATTTTCTATTGAAATATTTGAATTAGAACCTCCATCTTTAGAATCTTCTAATTTAAAACTAAAGGACCCTAAATGATCCATATAAACATCTACAGCAAATCTGTTTCCTTTTTTTATTTGAATCGGATTTTTTAGCATTGTTGCTATACCTGACCAAACACTCGCATCTGAAGCTCTTATAATTTCACCAGCTGTTAAACCTTCTTTTTTTATGGTTTTAAACTCATATTTAGATTTCGTTAAATGTCCATTAGAAAAGTAGTAGAATTCTTGCTGATTCTTAGTTGTTAAATCCAACACTTTTTGACTTACTCCACATGAAATAAATTGAATTAAAATTAATAGAAGTAGTGCTTTTTTTAACATGTCTAGTCTTAAATTATTCTTTTTCCGCTTTAGGTGGATTCTGATAATTAACATCATCCCAAGTATCGGTACGGAAAGACATTAATGGTAACCCTGCTGTATTATAAATATCCCCTTTTATACAATTTCCAAAAGCATAGCGGACAGCTACAGGATTCGGAACTTTATCACTTGTGACAATAATGTGCGATTTTTCATCCCCACCTTTTATAAATGCGTCCGCTCTATGAAATATTTTATCATCTCCAGCAATTTCAAAATTATTTAACGGCATTCCTTTTTCACCTTCTTTAGTTATTAAACCTCTTGCAAGTTCGTCAAAATAAACTTTAATTTGATTGTTATCAATCTCCATTGATTTATATATTGGTCCGCTGTAAGTTATTCCTTTAAAAGCATAATCTTTAGCTAAAGCAACTAAAGCTAGACGTTTACCAATGGTCTCTTTATCTGGGGCGTGAATATCACTACACTTTCCAATATCAATTGTTGATGCAAAACCTGTATTCTTTTCATTTTTGACGATCTCTACAATAGATTCACCAATAAAAGTAACAAACCTTCCATCATTATAATAAAACGGTGCCACTTGAACCATATAAAACGAAAAATCATCATTCCATTTTTTACGCCAATGATTAAACATGGCAGGTAATAGCGTTTTATATTCTTTAAAACGACCTCTATTTGTTTCTCCTTGGTTCCATATTGCTCCACGCATATTAAAACCTTCAAAAGGTGCAACCATGCCATTGTAAATTAAACTTGGTTTATGCATTATTCCGTGTTCGTATTTTCCTTTTTCTCGTGTAAATACTTTCGGAAATTGAGTTTTTAAAATTTCACTATCTACAAACGCTTCAGCAGCAGCTCCACCCCAAGATGAATTTATAATTCCGATTGGCACATCTAATACTTTATTTAATTCTTTAGCAAAAAAATATGCTGTTGCACTAAAATCTTTAATAGATAATGGGGTTGCTTCTAACCATTGCCCTCCCTTTGTGTCTTGTTGTGGGGTTTCAATGGCATTTCTGTTTACATGAAACGAACGGATAAATTTGTTTGCTCCATATAGCATTGCTTCATTTCCGCCTAAAATTGGTGAATTAGGATAGCCTTTTATAGGCATCTCCATATTTGATTGTCCCGCACAAAACCAAACTTCACCCAATACAACATTATTGAAAATTATTTCTTCGCTACCTTTAACGGTGAGTGTGTAGGGTTTTTTATCAGCTTTTGGAGTGATTATTTTTGCGTGCCATTTTCCGTTTTTATCAGTTCTTGCACTCGTTTTTTCTCCCCAACTTCCAGTTATGGTAATTTGAGCTTTTGGCGTATCATTTCCCCAAATTGAAACTTCTTCCTCTTGCTGTAATACCATATTATCACTAAAAAAGGTAGGTAGTTTTGTTTGGGCAATAATAGTTATTGAACAAAATACAGTTATGACAAAAAAAAGCTTCTTCATAATTTAGTGTTTTATCATTGGGATTCCCTTATCGGGATAATTAGTGATTAGCCCATCAATACCGGTATTAATTAATTCTTGCATTTGTATTTCATCATTTACTGTCCATTTCCAAACTTCTATTCCAGCATTATGAGCAAGATTAAGAAATTCTTTAGTGATGGATGTATTATAACCAACACCAATCGCAATTGAATTGATATTCTTTGCATAATCAATTGTTGTATTGTCTGCGTTATCTTTTAAGTAAAGGGTTGGAATTGTAGCATCTAATTGATGGAATTTAGTTAAAACTGAATCATAAAAAGAAAATATGATAATGTCATTATTCATTTTGAGATCGTTTATAATTTCTAAAACCTCTTTTTCAATACCGCCAACTTTTATTTCTATACATACTTTAATTTTTCCTTTGGCTAGTTTTAGGGCTTTTTTTAATGTTGGAATTTTTTCATCTTTAAAGGTATTGCCGAATTTTTTAGAATAACCTACCTTAAGTTTTTTAATCTCTTTACAAGTCATTTCGGCAATAACTCCTTCCGAGTCATCTGAACTTGTTCTATTGATAGATTTATCATGAATTACAAAAATTTTACCATCACTAGATTTATGTACATCTAATTCAAAATAGCCTGCACCACTTTCAATGGCTTTTTGAAAAGCAATCAAGGTGTTTTCTGGAGCAATACCTGAGAAACCGCGATGTGCTATAATTTTAGTTTGGGCATTAATTATTACTGAAGATAAAATTACTATTGCCACTATTATTATTTTTGCATTCAAAACCTTTAACAATTTTATTACTTTATAGTAAAAGACGCTTTTAAATTGACATTTGAATCTCCTCCAATCCAAAGTTCAAAATCACCTGGTTCTACCTCCCACTTTTTATTAATAGTATAAAACTGAAGTGTTTTGGCATCTATGGTAAAGTTAATGGTTTTTGTTTCACCAGCTTTTAGCATCACTTTTTCAAAACCTTTTAGTTCTTTTATAGGGCGTGTAAGACTACCTATTATATCTCTAATATATAATTGTACAACTTCTTCTCCGTCTCTATTACCTACATTTGTAACTTCAACTGACGCTTTTATTTCTCCATTTACTGGGATTTCTGCTTTATCTAGCTTTAAGTTTTTATATTCAAAGGTTGTATAGCTTAAACCATAACCAAAAGGATATAAAGCTGTTTTTGGTGCATCTCTATACGCTGAGAAAGTAACATGAGTTTCATTATATGGTCTACCTGTATTTTTTTGATTGTAATACAATGGTTCTTGACCTACATTATGAGGAAAAGAAACAGGTAATTTTCCTGATGGATTATAATCACCAAACAATACATCTGCTATTGCATTACCAGATTGTGAGCCGAGAAGCCAACACTCTAATATTGAAGGAACATGTTCAGTAGCCCAAGAAATATCCATAGGTCTTCCGTTCATTAGCACAACCACCACATTTTTATTTACTTTATAAATTGCCTCTAATAATTCTTGTTGAACTCCTACTAATTTAATATTTGTTTGACTTCTACCCTCACCCGTCTGCAAAGCCACTTCACCAATAGCAAGCACAACTATTTCAGCATTTTTAGCAGCACGAACTGCCGCTGGAATGCCAGATTTATCATCTTTATTAAAGTTTAAGGGCATTAAAAAACCTCTCCCTTTTGGATACTCTTCTGTTAAAATACTAACACCTTTTTGATACGTTATTTTAGTACTAGGGTTAACTGTGTTTTTAATTCCTTCTAACAAAGAAACTGCTGAGTTGGTACCCCCTTTTGCTCTCCAATTACCAATAGGTGTATCTTTGTCGTCAGCTAAAGGGCCAATAACCGCAATACTTTTTACATCTTTATTTAAGGGCAAGATGTTCTTTTCGTTTTTTAGTAGAACGATAGATTTTTTTGCAACTTCACGAGAAAATGCTTGATTTTCTTCTGTGTAAATTTCATTCTTTTCACGTTCTTCATTACAATATTTATAAGGATCGTCAAACAATCCTAATCTAAATTTAACTCTTAAAATTCTTCTAACTGCATCATCGATTAAAGCAACATCAACTTTACCTTCGTTTACTAATTCTTCTAAATATCCTTCATAAGCATACGACTCCATATCCATATCACTACCTGCATTGGCAGCTATTTCTGCGGCATGTTTTTTATCTCTAGCATAACCATGTGCAATCATTTCACCAATCGAACCCCAGTCAGATACTATAAAACCATCCCAGTTCCAATCTTCTTTTAAGATATCACTTTGTAACGCCTTATGACCGGTTGCAGGAATTCCATCAATTTCATTAAATGAATTCATAAAAGTGGCAACACCTGCTTCCGCCACAGCCTTGAAAGGTGGTAAAATAGCATTTTGAAGTTCATATTCTCCAATATTAGCAATATTATAATCTCTACCTCCTTCAGCAAAACCATACCCAGCAAAATGCTTTGCACAAGCAGCTATGGTATTATTTTTAGATAAATCATCACCTTGATAGCCATGAACTTTTGCCACACCTATTTTAGAAGTAAGATAAGGGTCTTCGCCCGAACCTTCCATAATTCTACCCCAACGAGCATCTCTAGAAATATCTATCATAGGAGAAAACGTCCAATGCACACCTGCAGCTGATGCTTCACTTGCAGCAATAGCTGCCGATTTTTTTATTATTTTTAAATCCCAACTAGCACTTTCGCCTAAAGGAATTGGAAAGATTGTTTTATAGCCATGAATAACGTCATAACCAATAATTATTGGTATTTTAAGCCTTGAATTTTCCATCACTAATTTTTGGGCTTCTTTGGTTGCTTTTACTGAGAGCACGTTCAACATAGAACCAACTTCACCATTTTTTAGTTTCTCCAATTTTTCCTTATCACTCACATTAGAGGCTGGTCCGGTAACATCCCAACTACCATTGTATTGATTCATTTGTCCGACCTTTTCCTTCAATGTCATCAATGCCAAGACAGAATCTACTTTTTGTTCAATAACAGTATCTGTATTAGAACCTGTAACTGAATGAGTATTTTTTTTATCAGAACAGCTAAATAAAAGTATTGATGAAATAGCTATTATTGATATAGTAATTTTATGTTGCATTAGTTAGTTTCTTTAATAAAGGTTAATTCTACATATACAGGTAGATGATCTGAAGGATATTTTAAATCTTTTGAATCACTCAACACGGCATATTTATTTAATTCTATGTTATTATTTTTTGAAATGAATATATAATCTATTCTTTTTGTAACAGGTTTGTCAAATTGAAAAGCATTGAAAGTACCTTTAGGACCAAATGGTTTTTCGATAGAAATTTCTTTTGAGTCATTTAATTCAGACTTCAAATTCAAAATAGGTAAGCTTTCAGGTTCTGCATTTAGATCTCCCATAAAAATGAGAGGGTAATTTTCAGTATTTATTTCTTTAATTTTAGCTAGTATCAAAATAACGCTTTGTTCTCTAGCAGTTTCACCAATATGATCTAAATGTGTATTGATTACCCAAAATTTGGTTTTTGACTTCTTATCTTTAAATAAACCATAAGTACAAATTCTAGGGTAAGCGGCATCCCAACCTTTGGAAGGTTTTAATGGAGTAGGAGATAGCCAAAACGTGTTTTGTTTAATTAATTCAAATTTATTTTGATTATAAAAGATTGCCGAGTATTCTCCTTTGCTTTCAGCATCTCTAGTTTTTCCAATAAATTTGTGTTTAGGTAATTGGGAGTCAATATATTCTATTTGGAATGGTAAACCTTCTTGTGTTCCTATAAAATCAGAATTATAAAAGTTCATTTGTGAAGCAAGAAACTCTTTACGATATTCCCATGAATTTTCGCCATCATCAGCGAGACCATATCTAATATTATAGGTCATTATAGAAATATTCTGAGAAATACTATAAATAGTAAAAAAAGAAGTCATTAAAAATGTTAAAGAATATTTTAGCATGGTTAGTTTTATTTTAACTGATACACTCTTACATAGTCTACCACCATTTTTTGAGGAAACACACTATTATCCACTCCCTTTTTTCCACCTAAACCACCTCCAATAGCTATATTTAATTTTAAATGAAAATTCTGATCAAAAGGCCACTCATTAGTTGTTTTGTGTTCATTCTCTATATGATTATAGACTTCACCATCCAACAAAAAATCAATTTTTTTAGGAGTCCATTCTATAGAAAATAGATGAAATTTATCATAAGGTTTATTAATAAAAACCTTCTTTCCTTTTTGAGTACCTTTCATGTGATTGTAGGCTTGAGTATGAATAGTACCGAAAATAGAATCCTTTTCAAAACCTACATGTTCCATGATATCAATTTCTCCACATTTTGGCCATCCTACTTGTTTCCAGTTTTCACCTAACATCCAAATTGCCGGCCATTGGCCAACGCCTTTTGGTAATTTGGCACTAACTTCAATTTTTCCGTAAGTCCACTCTGCCAAATTCTTAGTAGTCAAGCTCGCTGCTGTATAATCTGCCGAATCATTATTGAATCGTCTGCCTCCTTTTGCTTCTTTAGATTTAAAATCTTCGTTTTTGAATTTTTCTTTAATTGCTTCAATGATTAGATGTCCGTTTTCTACTCGTGCATTTTCAAGACGATCTGTATAGTATTGGCGTTCATTGTTTCTTATAAATCCATATTCATATCCCCACTTTGTACTATCGGGTTTTCCTGTAGCTTCAAATTCATCAGCCCAAACTAGTTTATAATTTTTCAATAATACCGCTGCCTTCTTATCTTTTGAACAAGAAAACAGCAGTAATAAACTAATTAAACTTACAAAAAAAGTTTTTCTAAACATTGTCTAGTGATATTGTTTTTGCATTTTTTTATAGAACTCTTTTACCGTAAAAAATGCTTTCTTTTTGATACCGTGATTAGAGATTAACCCTTTTCTATTCCAACCATCTTGAATAATTGGTAATACTCTTTTTGGAGATCTAAAATCATTTAGAATCCAAGGGCTTGTACCTCTTATATTCGGAATTTTTTCTATCATTTTTAAGTTTTGTTGGTATAAATACTCTTGATATTCTTCTGTCCAACGTTCTTTAATTGTTCCGTGTAAACCCTGTAAAGCGCCACCTCCAAATTCTGAAATTACTACGGGTTTATTATATTTTATACTCCACTTTGCTTCTGGAGCGTTTTCCAATGAGCCGCCATACCAACCTGTATATTGGTTAAAGGCAACAATATCCATATACTTACCAATTTCATCATCAACAATGTTTACACCGTCTTTATTGTGCTTTTCTAATGCTGCACTGATCAGTCTTGAGGTGTCCATACTTTTAGTATGTTGTATTAACTCTTTTAGGAATGTATTTCTGGGTTCAGAGGGTGGTGTTTCATTTGCCATTGACCAAATAATGATCGAGGCTCTGTTTTTATCTCTTGCAATTGCTTCTGCTAATTGGTTTTTAGCATTGTTTAATGATTGTTTATTCGTAAAGTCAACCGTCCAATATACTGGAATTTCTTCCCATACCATCAATCCCATTTTATCAGCTAACTTTACAATATGTTCATTGTGCGGATAATGTGCTAAACGGACATAATTACAACCTAATTCTTTTGCCGAATTCAATGCCACTAATGCATCGGCTTCATTATAGGCTCTGGCACCACGCATGGCGTTTTCTTCATGGATACAGATGCCCCGTAAGAAAATAGACTTTCCATTTAATAAAATATTTGGACCATCAGTTTTAATGGTTCTAAAGCCAATTTCATCTTTCAAAGTTTGATGTGATGTTTTAATATATACATCATATAACTTAGGCGAAGAAGGGGACCAGTATTTTATTTTTTTAGATTTAAATTCAAATTGAACATTCCCTTTATCGACAGCAGCAAAAGAGCTATTTATTTTTAATTCAGGAATAGAAATCGTTATTTTTTCTTCACCTTCAACATTATTTAATTTAACAAAACCTACAATTGTGTTTTTGCTACTTTTTTTAAGTTGTATATTATAATCTTGAATAAAAACGGAAGGTTCTTCTATGAGTTTTACATCTCTGGTAATTCCTCCATAATTCCACCAGTCAGTATTTATTGTAGGAATTGCTTCCTTTAGCCGTTTATTATCAACTTTTATTATCAGGTAGTTATCCTTGTTTTTAACTATTGAAGTTACTTCAAAATTAAATGGTGTAAAACCTCCTTCATGAATACCTAGTTTTGTTCCGTTAAGATATACTTCTGCTTTATAATTTATCGCTCCAAAATAAAGAAACAAGCGATTATCGGATTTGGTTAAATTATAATCAAAAGATCGTTTATACCAAATGGTACCTTCATAATAGAGGAGATTCTCTTTTTGTGAGTTCCAGTCACCAGGAACAGTTAGGGTAGGAGATTTATCAAAGTCATACTCTACCAATGCCATTTTATTATCTGTATGATAATTATTGTAAAAAGCAGAGTTGTTTTTTTGCTTTAGCTGGTCATAAGGTTCATATCTATAATTATAATATCCTGTCTCATAAGGATCAACTATATAATGCCAGGTGCCGTTTAAGGACGTAACATCTCTATTGCTAGTATTAATTAGTACATCTTGGGAAAAACTAACGAAAGGTAGTATAAATAGTATTTTTATAAGGAAAGATTTGAGCATATTGTAAATTGTTACTAATTTTTTTAATATGTTTCGACTATTAGCATTTATTGTCTTCGAAACAAAGCATACTTAGGCTCTCGGTAATGGTTAACCTGGCAGAAGTTTACTCTTGTATATATGGAGTAATTATTTTTGTCCACAATTCATACCCTTCTTTCGTCATGTGAAGACCATCTTCTATGAACCATTTTTTACAGGGTTTACCTTCGATACCAATCATTGGTGAAAAAATATCAACAAAATATCCGTTTGATTTTGTATTCAAGAACTCGTTTATCATAGTATTGACTTTTTTCATTTCCAATACCTTGGACCATCTGTTTAAACTTGGTTTAATAGCTATATAATATATTTTCGTATTAGGCAATTTAGCTTTTACCATACCGTAAAGCGCACAAAAATCTCCAAAAACTATTTCAGCAGATTTTCCTACTTGAACATCATTATCACCTGAATAAATTACTATTTTTTTAGGATGGTATTTTAAAATAACCCGATCAAAATTTTCAATGAGATCAATAATTTGGGAACCACCAAACCCCCTATTTAAAATTTGAGGATTATTAAAATCTTTAGCAGGATCTTCCCAAAATTTAATGGAAGAACTCCCTGTAAAGAGAATTCCCCCCTGTGAGGGGGAATCTCCATTCAAACTATCAAAGGCATTGAGTTCATCTTTCCATTGGTGATCATATTCTTGTCCCGAGATCTCGGGAGAACTAAATGCTAAAAATAAAATGAAAACAAAAAAGCTTTTTTTAATTCTCATACATCATACTAATAACCATCATTTTGAGGGTAATTAGGGCCTAATAATTCAAGTTGTGCTTCAGGGATTGGCCAGTTAACTAAAAATGGCATAGACTGAATTAATACACGTGGGTCACCACTACCATAAGTTTGATTATAATCGTCATTACCCATATGATCTTCAAGGTACTCAAGTAATACACCCATTCTTTTTAAGGTATACCAACGTTGTCCTTCATATGCCAATTCTCTAGCTCTTTCATCTAAAATGGCTTCTTGATCAATAGTATTAATACTTGCAGCATTAGCTCTGTTTCTAATAGCGTTTATATATTCCAATGCGGTAGCTGTATTACCATTCATCATATGTGCTTCAGCACCTATTAAATACGTTTCTGCCAAACGATAAATTGAAACATTTTTAAAATGAGTTCTATCTGTAGGATCGGCTTCTTCATCACGATATTTAAGAAATCCAGGGTTTATTCTTACATAATAATTTCTTACTTCACTAGGATCCGTACTAAACTGATCATAAGTATCTATAGTATCTCCTACTTGTCTACTCTCATCTTCCGGCGTGTCAGGATCATCTTGTGGTAATTCTGTAGGATCATTAAAGAAATAATAGCTGATATAATACGTAGCATCATCTCTATCATCATTAGGATCATCTTTAAGTAAGTTTCGTAGGTAATTGTTTAACATCACAAAACCTGCGCCACTACCCCCATTTTGATCTGATTTTACAGCTCCAGGAGTTAAGTGATATTGTGGAATAGCTTTCCAACTAGTAAAAGTTGGTTTTTCACCTCCAACAGTTTCTCTTTTAGTCTGTGTAGCAAATAAAACTTCATTTTTGCTTAACTCCCCAGCAAAAACATCTTTGGTGTTTGGCTCCAAACTATAGCTTCCGTTGTTGATAACGGCATCTGTTTGAACAACGGCTTCCGGCCAATCTTTTTCCCATACCGCAACTTTTGCTCTTAAATGACGAGCTGAAGCTTGCGTCCACCTTCCGAATTCCTCAGTAGTCCATTCTAAATTAGTAATGGCAACTGCTAAATCACTTTTTAGTAAAGCAAATATTTCTGCTTCTGAAGATTTATCAGCCGGTTTGTCAAAAGCATTTTCTGGAGTGGTAGGTTCTGTAGTAATAAAAATATTATTGAACAGCCTGTACAAACTGAAATATGAATGCGCTCTAAAAGCCTTTGCCTCTCCAAGGATCTGATTTTTTTTAGCTTCATCGATATCTGCTAAATTTTCTGCTCCCTGTATAATTGCGTTGGCTCTATCTATTATCTTGTAATACTGAGTCCAATATTTGACATAACCTCCTCTGGTTCCAAAATCACCTACACTAACTCCCCAAGCTAATCTACTATATAAAGATTCTGCACCTGCTCTACCTAATACCAAATCAGATTTATTTTGTAGAATCTCTGTAGAAAAAGATGTAGATTGAAATTCTCTATTCAATGTATACAAACCTACAACAGCAGCTTCTAAACCATCAGAAGTGTTGTATAAAAAATCTATTGAAGTATCTGATAAGAGTTCGTCTTCAAGAAACTCTTCACAAGAAACAAAGATAAACAAAGCGCATATTAACCATATACTCTTTTTATAATTAAATATATTTTTCATTTTTTTCATTTTTAATAATTTTAAAATCCTAATTTAACTCCAAAAGTAAAGCCTTTGGTATCTGGGAATGCACCTGCAGTATTTTCAGGGCTGTACGATTCAAAATCAGTATTGGTAAATAAATTGGTAGCCGTACCATATACTTTAGCACTTGTTAACCCTATTTTACCAATAGCATCTGTAGGGAGGTTATACCCCAATGTCAAGGTTCTTAGTCTAGTGTAATCTGCATCTCTTATTGAATAAGCACCAAGATGAGAATGTTGATCTTTTTTAGGTCTAGGATATTGAGTAGAAGGGTTTTCAGGAGTATAATAAGGGATATATATTCCATTAAGATTCCCTTTGATAGATTCTCCTCCACCTGCTTCTTCAGAAAAGAAAGGATTGGTCTTCCTTACACCTTGAACGATATAAAAATCTGCAAACAATTCAAAACCTTTATAATTAAGGGTGGTAGTAATAGAACCATACCAATCTGGATCTTCACTGATAAAAATATTATCATCAGCATTAATTTCACCATCATTATTTTGATCTACAACACGTATATCACCGGCACTTGGGTTTGGAGCGACAGCAGTAAGGTCATCATTTTCTTGCCAAATACCATCAAACTGAGTTGTCCAAGTATTATTCAAAGGTTGGCCCACGGCTAAACGTTGTGATCTAAATCCGCTATCTAAATAGGTTAAATCGAGAGGATTTCCATCATCATCTAATTCGCCCGTTAAAGAAATTACCTCATTATCATTAGCGGAGTAGGTAAGCCCTACAGACCATTGTAGATCTTCTTTTTTAATAATATTAGTATTCAAAGTAGCTTCAATACCTCTATTTTCAACTTCACCTATGTTAAAACGCGTTACAGAAAAACCAGTAATTCCAGGAACAATACGATCTAATAATAGATCTTCAGTATTTGCTTTATAATATTCTAATGTACCCATAAAAAGATTATTAAATAAACCGAAATCTACACCAACATTAAATGTGGTAGTGGTTTCCCATTTTAGATTAGGATTAGGCAATCTATTAGAAGCAGCAAATCCACCAGTGGTAACGCCACCAAATACAAATGGTAAAGCATCTGCTACGCCAAGAGATTCCAGTGATTGAATTCCTTCATTACCTGTTGATCCGTAACTTAGTCTTAATTTCAATTCATTGATACTCTCGCTATCTTCTAAAAATGATTCATTGTGTATTTTCCAGGCGAATGCAGCAGCCGGAAAATAACCCCATTTATTGTCTGCAGCAAATACAGATGATGCATCTGCTCTCACTGAAAAATTAAATAAGTATTTATCTAAAAGACCATATCTGGCACGTCCTAAAAAGGAGACCAACCTTCTACGATCTACTTCTCTACTTGGAATATCTCTATTGTTAGCATTATTCCTAGGAGTTAAAAAAACAGTTGGTACACCATTAAAGCCAAGGTTATCGTTAGCAAAACCTGATGTTCTAGTTCTATTTATCTTTGTTCCTCTTTCATTTACAGCATGTACAAAGGTAAAATCTAATTTATTGTCATCATTTATTGTTGGGGTATAGTTAATGATATTCTCTATTAAATACTCCTTATAAAATAATGTGCTTAACCTAGCAAGACCATCAACACCATTATCGCCACTTGAGTGAAGGCTTGATTCATAAATACCTTGTTGTTCGTTTCTATTTCTTAAAAAAGTATTTAATTTATATGATATCGCTGGTGTAAAATTATAGGTACCTGTAATGTTAATATCAGTAAGGTTTGTTCTAATTTCATTTACCGATTCTCTAGCATTCCATAATGGATTTACCGGAAAATCAGCATCTAGGGGTAGTCTAACTAAACTACCATCGTCGTTAAATGGCTTAGCTAAAGGAGAGATATTAATAAAACCGATACCACCAGCTTCTATATCTTGGGTATTAAGTTGAAAATTCACATTACCTTGTAAGCTTAATTTATCATTTACTTTTTGATCAACATTCAATTTATAAATGCCTCTTTCAAAACCAGAACCGGGTCTTAAACCATCTTCAGTAGTATAACTAACACTTGAATATACTTTTGTAGATCCAGTTCCACCAGCGACACTTAAAGAATGATTTTGTAGTGTAGCATTTGTTAACACTAGATCTTCCCAATCTACAAAATTACCACTTGCAATAACATCAAGTTCAAGAGCATTAAAAAATACATCATCATCAAGGAATGCTCCAGTAGTTCTGTCTCTATTGGCTTCTCTTTTTAACGCTATAAATTCTTCACCACTATTTAATCTAAAGTTTTTGGTTAAACGCCTTGTGGTAGTATAACCATGATAATTTATAGCGATTTTACCTTCTTTTCCTCTTTTAGTTGTAATTAAAATAACTCCATTTGCGGCTCTAGCACCATAAATGGCAGTTGAAGATGCGTCCTTTAATACTTCAATTGAGGCTACGTCATCAGAAGCTACATCATTAATATCATCGTAAGGTAAACCATCAACAATAATCAAAGGAGAATTTCCTTCTAAGGAAACCTTACCACGAATTAAAATATCTGAAGTTCCACCTGGTCGAGCATCAGTTAAATTAATTTGTACACCGGCAGCCCTACCTCTTAACATTTCTGCAACGTTTGTAGTAGGTACTGCTGTCGCTTCAGCCAATTCTACACTTGTTACCGAACCAACTAGGTCACTCTTTCTTTGAGTACCATAACCTACAACAACAACTTCATCTAAGGCATTTGCATCAGCTTGAAGAGTAATTGTGAGTTCATCATCTGTAACAGCAACTTCTTGACTCTCATAGCCTATAAAAGAAATTACCAATGTAGCTGCGTCAGAAGCTACATTTAATGAAAACTTACCATCAAAATCTGTTGACGTACCATTAGTTGTACCTTTTTCTACTACTGAAGCACCCGGTAAAGGAGTATTATCGTCAGAAGAAAGAACCGTTCCTGTTACAGTTTTTTGTGATTGCGCGAAGGCAATACTTAAACTAAAAAATAAAAAAAGCGAGAATAAGATTCTTACTTTTTTAGGGAATAATTTTAATTTCATAAAATTTGAGTTTTGTTAAACTTTGAGTCAACTTTTATTCTTGAGGTTCAACTCAAGCGTTAAGTATTTGTTAAAATTACATGGAAAGATTATTAAAATGATAATTTTTGCCTCAACAAAAAACATACATCACAATATTATTATATTTTAGTATTAAAATTCCTGTAGATTATAATGTTAAGGGGCATTTAGCCAACAATGTAAAATGTAATTGTATCCTTAATGTGCGCTTTATATCGTTTTCGTTGAGGTAATGTTGAGGTAAAAAATCGTGTTGTAGTGGTATTAAATTTCTAAGATGTGGTTTACTAGGCTCTCATCGTGTGTTAAATTCATTTTTTTTCTCAATCTGTAACGTTTTATTTCTATACTTCTAACTGATATATTTAAGAGTGGAGCAATCTCTTTTGAAGATAAATTTAAACGCAGGTAGGCGCAAAAACGTAAATCGTTTGGAGTTAAATTTGGATGTGCTTTTTTTACCTTATCTAAAAAATGTTTATCTGCATTATTAAAGGCTTCTTCAAAAAATTGCCAATCTTTTGTATTGTTTATGTTCTTATCAATTAGTTTAATTATAGAGGTGGCATCTTTTGGTTCACAACTAATATTCTTTAATTCCTTTTTAATACTACCCAACACTTCATTTTTCTTTATAATACTCATAGTAGAGATTGCCAATTCTCTATTTTTACTTTCAATGTCCTGCTTTAATTTTTCATTTTTAATACGTACAATTAATTCTTCATTTGCTGATTGTTTTAGCTTATGTTGTTTATGATAGTATTTTCTATACGCTCTATGTATTACTAGAATTAGTAAAGAGAATAATAATAGATATCCAATAAGTACAGTGTTTGATAAATACCAAGGTTTATTTATTTTAAATTTATATAAAGAAATATTCTTTGATAGCTTATTTCCTATTTTGGCTCTTACTTTAAATGTATAATCGCCAAACGAGAGATTTTCATAGCTTACTTTCGCATTATCAGTCCAGTCTATCCATTTATTTAGGTGACCTTCAAGCTTATATTGGTATTTTACAACCAAATATTTATCATATTCGGGTACACTATAGTTAAAAATAATTGAGCCTGATTTATAACCAAACTTTCCATTTTTATTAGTATTATAATATTTTTCATTACCACTTTCAATATTTTTTAAGCTTACCGAATTTAATATCACATCATATTCATTAGCATAATTTATTTTTGAAAGATCTATTGTAATATATCCATTGGTTGTACCTACCAAATATTTTTCATTTTTAATAAGTGAAATATTCTCATAACCGACTTTTGCTTTTCTAAGATAGGAGGGGATAGAGATTCTATTTACCCTTGGTTTGTTTGTGAGGTTGTCGGTTGTTATATAATTGATATTCTCTTTTGAAAATGCCCATAATCTTTGATTTGGATTTACAACCAATTTACCAGATAAATAATTTTTTTCTTCAATCAGAGAGCTTAGAATGCTATCATGTACAAACTTTCTATGCGTTGTATTATATTTATAAACACCTTCTTCGTAAGCATATAAGATATCATTTTTATATTTAATTAAACTTGAATTTTGTCCAATTGAAACTTCTGTTTCAAGAGCAACATTTGTAACTTTTGTTAAATTTTCATTGAGTTTAAGCCTAAAAACACCTTCATAACCATGACTAACCCAGACTTGATTATGATCGTCAATTTCAAAATACCTCGCTGAGTTGTCAAATCCATTAATTTTATTTTTCAATTTCCAAGACCCATTTTTTTTCTGTAGTACATATAACCCACTATAATTACCTTGTAATAAGACGTTTTTATCCTTTTTAATAGACTTAAAATTCCATGTTCCTGGGGTATTGTCTACTAATATTGCTTTGTCTTTATCAATTATATATGTACCCGTATGATGCCCACAAAATAATTCTTCATTATTTACAAATAAATTCCAAACCTGCCCTGCAGTTCCGTTAATAAATTTAAATGAAGGATTATTGTTATCTAATTTTCTATAAAACAAACCTTGATTCGTTCCTAAGTATAGATGGTTGTTGAAAATTTTAGATACATAAACAGTACCGAGGACACCTTCATCATCATTAAAAATTCTAATGGGAGATTTAATGTTAATACAATTGATACCATTGTCTAAACCGACCCAAACGTTTTTGTTGGAATCTTCAAAAAGTGAAAGTGCCGTATTATTACTCAAACCATTTTTCTGGCTTATTTGATATTTGATATTCCCTTCTGAGCTTATATGTACAATTCCGTTTGAAATAGTTCCTAAAATATAACTGCCATCTTTGAGTTGAATGCTAGTAAAAACACTCATGTTTTTTATATAATTATTAGCTGGGGTTTCCCACTCTGAAATTTCTGTATCATTTAATAGAAAAAAACCTGATTTATGTGTTTGGAGGAGTAATTGATTGTTTGGGGTAAATATATTTATCACTCTACCTTCTTTTAATATGTTATTGTCGGAAATTAATTTTGGATTTCCTTGTTCTATTTTATATAGACCCTCGTTTGCAACATGGTAGTAAATGGTATTTTTTATATTAAATACTTTTGTAATTATATTATCAGAAGAAATAATCTTAAAATTTTCATCCTGCGTATTGTAGAAATAGATTCTCTCTTGTGATTGAAATAGTACCCATTCTTCATAGGTAAGGATATTCCATATGTTCTCATCATCTATTGATGTGTCGGTCGAATTTTCTTTAAGTTTTTGTATTAAAGAATGATACATTAACTTTCCAATAGAATCTTTTTTCCAATAACCAAATTCTTTAAAACTTCCAATGTAAATTCTATCATCTACTACCTTTACAGTTCTAATTATAGTGTTGTTTGGCGAAGCATAGAGTTGCCATTTTGCTCCGTTAAACTCAAGTAAACCATTACTATTTGCAACATAAATAAAATTGTTAGGCGCCTGAGAAATCATCCAATTTTGGTTTTCACCACCATAATCTTCAGGAGTGAATTTTTCTATAGGAGGGAGTTCTTGAGCATTTAAATGGGGAATACTAAATATGAAAAACGACAGTATATATATTTTATAGAGATAATTCATATAATTATGAGCTATTTTTATTCTTAAAATATGGATTGACTTCTTGCGTCGTACATATTTATCTTTTCAAAGATAAGAATAATTATGTGTTTCAGTATATCTATTGTATAGGTCTAATACATCTAATGAGCAGTTCTTTATTCAAAATAACTTACTTAAATCTAATTAGTTATAATATTAAAAAGTTAAAACAACGATAAATTGTTATCCTAAAGTTGTATAAAAGCGAATATAATTTTTGTTTAATTACCTGAGTAAGGTAATTGATTTTAAATACTATTTATTTTAACTTAAAGAGAATTACCTACCATTTAGGTGGTCATGTTTTAAGGACTCTACCTATTTTTCCATGTATGGGTAGAATAAAATAAATACATGTTATTTATAAATACGATTATCATGTAGTTTGGGTTTTCAAGTATAGATCACGTATTTTCAAAGGCAAGATAAAGGTTTGATAGAGCAAGATATTTGTGTAGAAATTGAATGAGAGGGATGTGTAGGTTCAAAGTGAGATATAAACTATATTCTTTGTAGACTATGCGTTTTGAATTGATTATTTTTGAATTTTTGTGTATATTTGTTAAAATAATGTTAATAATGAGCTAAAAAATTGGGTTTAGTTCAAATTTTGCTCTGACTTTATTTATAACATTATTTTAATTTAACCCGTTGTGCATTTTAAATAAAATATGTCAATTCGAGTGAATTTTATGAGTCAAAACGAATGAAATTAGTATCGAGAACAAAAATTTTATTATTAAAACGGTTCTCGATACAAAATTCTTATCAGAATTTCACTCGAACTGACATACTAATGTAAATATTAGTCAAAATGCACAACGGGTTAATATTATATTTGCCGAACCTTAAAAAAGGGTAAAACTAAACAAAAGTTCTTATCAAATAAGTTACCTATTCGGTTACCAAGTGTAGTTAATAAAATGTAACTTTTTTGATTATTAAAAATATAAGGTGGTTAATTAACATTCTACCACCCCGACAAAAAAAAACTTTTCATGCAAATGAAAAGTTTTTTCTTTTTAATGAGCTTTGATCTCACTTAAGAAGCGATTTGAAAAGAAAAAAGTGAGTAGCGCGAATTAAGTTTTTTTATAGCAACAACCTCTTAGTAAGATCAGCGAATGCAATGAACTAATTCTAAAATAAAAAACCATCTTAACTCACCATAGCGTTAAGACAGTTTTCCCCTTGTTAATTTTCACTTATAACCCGTTGTGCATTTTAATGACCCGTCCTGAATAAAGGCTACATAATTTTAAACATTATGTATAAAAATGACAAAGTAATTAGACGGTATTCAGAACCTTTTAAACTGAAAATTTTAGACGAACTTACAACCGGAAAACTAAACAAAAGTCAACTCGGTAAACTTTATGGCATTGCTCCTACTACCATTAATGAATGGATTAGAAAGTACAACCGTAAAGACTTCGCATAATTGCGTCTTATCATAAATTGGTCACACAATTGAGAGAATAAAGTTTCAATTCGTTTTCTCGATTTTCTAAAAACATAGGGTTGTTTTTTATAATTTTTTTGATTATTCCTCA
>Ga0209633_10000732_pt1 | contig 36896 bp, 42 predicted proteins | sample Cruoilmetagenom1_FD_187290 | JGI IMG/M metagenome (GOLD analysis project Ga0209633, IMG submission 187290) | Oil polluted marine microbial communities from Coal Oil Point, Santa Barbara, California, USA - Sample 1 (SPAdes) (version 2) | ecosystem: Environmental > Aquatic > Marine > Oil seeps ...
AGATTTCCAATCTTTCTAAAAGAATCTCAATGGAGATTTAATAATCGACGACAAGATATCTATATGTTATTATTAAAAGAGTTAAGAAATAAGCCCCTTTAATTTTAAGCTAAACTGGGCAAGACCCAAAAAAATATACTAACTATCTAGAAAAAATATTTTGTGCTACTTTTTTAACTAAATACAAAACAAACTTATGCAAATAAAAAAAATGGATCAATCTCTAAACCCAGACAAAGAGAATTCAGCTGGTCCTAAAGATAGCACAAAAAAACAGCCATCGATAACTTTTCATTAAAAAGTGGAAATGATTCAAACAAAACAGAAAATATAGAACTTAATAATCAAGAAATTAAACAAATCCTATTTCCTCAGTTTAAAAATATAATAATCCAACTAAAAAACTGTGATTATATTATTAACAACAGAGACTCCACAAAACTTTTTGATTTAGCAAAAAAATGCAACCTTCTAATCGACAACTTTCTTAAATTACACAAAAAAGAGAACTCTCTTATCGAACAAATCGGCATTCTGACTATATTGAAAAAATCTTAATATACTCTTGCAAATGTAAGAAATGACAAAACCTTAGAAACTGAAGATACATTAAAAATAGTCTGGGATAAATTAATAAATACCCTACCAGTGTTGAGAGAAGCTATAAACAATCTTTAAAATATTTTAGATAAACTTGAAAAAATTCAAAATACTACTACTAAACCTTGGATACTGTACTGAACTTAATGGTTCACTTTTTGACTACCTTACAAAGTTTTATAGATACCCCTTCCTTCCAAAAAAGATCGAAAATAGAGTTTTGGAAAAATTGAAATTATTAATAAAAGAAGAAAACCCTGATCTAGTCTGTATCCCAGAGATTAAACAAGGGAAACAAATAACTTCATTATCTAATGAAGAATACACTTTTGTTAATGTTGCTACTAAATATGGCAAAAAAAACATCCTGCGAAAAATAAAAGTTTTCGAAAACAAAGGAAATGCAATGATTTCAAAAGAAAATCTTGATTTCAAAAAACACTATCTTAAAAATGGTACAAAAAAACTACTATTGGAGGCTACTTTGCCAAATGGTACAAGAATATTTTTGATGCATTTTTCGCTTAACAAAAGCATCAGAGCCAAACAATTCAAAGAACTTTATCAACAATTTAGCGACTTTAAATCAAAAATAATTTGTGGTGATTTTAATATTTTCGAAGGAACAGCTGAACTAGATGATTTATCAACAAAATCTCAATTAAAACTCTCTAGTCAAGAAGCCACTTTTCCTGCATTTAAACCAAAAAAATCTCTTGATTTATTTCTAATCTCAAATAATTTAAAGACAAAAACAAAAGTTCTAAAAAATCAGCTTTCTGATCATTTACCAGTTGTTATAGAAATTGGATTATAAAATAATTTAATTTCTATAACAAAAAACCGCTATTATAAGCGGTTTTTTGTTATACTAAGATATCTATTACATCATTGGCATTCCACCCATACCAGGCATTCCACCTCCCATTGCAGGCATATTTAGAGAATCATCCTTTTCACTTGGAAGATCTGTAATAGCAGCTTCTGTCGTAAGAAGCATCGCAGCAGTAGAGATACTATTTGCCAGAGCTGAAATAACAACTTTTACTGGGTCAATAATACCTGCATCAAACATATCAACATACAAATCACGAGCAGCATCATATCCAATATTGAAGTTGATTTGACTTCTATTTCTCAAAACACTTTCTACCATCTTCCCACTCTTCAAAACCTTTCGATCGAAAGCATTTTGATTAACAAGTACATTATTAACAACAATATCTGGTGAAAGACCTGCATTTGTTGCAATTTGTCTAATTGGAGCGGCTAGTGATTCAACTAAGATATCAATTGCGGCATTTTCTTCAATAGAAAGCTTGTCAGTATTCTTCTTTTTAAAATCAGCAAGTTTTGTCGATTCATTCAAAAGAGCAATTCCACCACCTGGCACAATACCTTCTTCAAGTGCAGCCTTTGTTGCTTCAACAGCATCTTCAACCCTGTGTTGTTTTTCAATTTGCTCAACTTCAGTTGCTGCTCCAACTTTAATAACAGCTACACCACCTGTTAGCTTTGCCAAACGTTTCCTGAGACCGTCTTTATCAAAATCATTTTCAGATTTTTCAATTTGAACTTTCAATTGTTCTATCCTACTATCTATTTCCTTTCTATTTCCTTTTCCATTAACAATTGTTGTTTCATCTTTTGTTGCAATAATTTTTCCAACTTTTCCAAGGTGTGTCACATCGGTATTCTTAAGTTCCATACCCTTTTCTTCTGAAATAACTTCTGCTCCTGTTAAAATTGCAATATCATCTAGTGTCGCTTTCTGCCCATCTCCAAATCCAGGAGCTTTTAACGCCAACACATTCATAGTTCCACGTAGTTTATTAACAACAAGAGTTGCTAATGCTTCACCACTAATATCTTCTGCTATAATAACTAATTCTTTTTTCCCAGATTGAGCAAGTTTTTCTAGTAGTGGAAGAATATCTGCTATCGCAGATATCTTCTTTGTTGTAACAAGAATATATGCATCTTTCATTTCAGCTTCCATTTTTTCAGTATTAGAAACCATATACGGAGAGACATATCCTTTAGCAAACTTCATCCCTTTAACCACTTCATGCTCAATTCCAAATGTCTGTGAATCCTCAACTGTAATAACACCATCTTTTCCAACTTCTTTTATTGTTTTGGCGATTATTCTTCCAACATTTTGATCTTGTGCTGAAATTGTGGCTACCTGAGCAATAGCTTGTTCTCCTTCAATTTTGTTAGAGACGTCTTCACCTCTGAGATTGTCAGAAACAACTCCTGAGTACTTCAAAAGAGCGTCCTTGAGATCAACTACGTTTATACCTTTAGAAATCATTTTAGCACCATTTTCTGCAATAACCTGCGTCAAAACAGTAGCTGTTGTTGTTCCGTCCCCTGCAGCATCATTGGTTTTGCTAGCAACAGCCTTAACCATTTCTGCTCCAATGTTTTCATACTTATCCTCCAATTCAATTTCTTTCGCAATAGTGACTCCATCATTTGTTATGGTTGGTCCACCAAGGCCTCTGTCCAATACAACGTTCCTCCCCTTAGGTCCAAGTGTAACCTTCACAGTATTAGCGACCTTATTAACACCTTTCATAATGCAACGACGTGCATCTTCGTCAAACTTTATCTGTTTTGCCATTTTAATATTTTAGATATTATTATCACACCCAAGCAAACCATTCACTAACTTAGCACTCTAGTATATTGCTTGCTAGCTACCTTTATATTGTAACTTGAAACTATTTCCTGTCAAGATTGATGTTTTCTATTTCATTATAGCGAAAACAATCAACCTCATGGTCATTAACCATTCCTATGGCTTCCATAAAAGCATAAACAATCGTGGGTCCAACGAAGATCATGCCTCTCTTTTTCAATTCATCTGATATTTTCTGACTAAGCACTGTTTTTGTTGGTAGTTCAGACGCATTGCTGAAGTTATCTCTAATAACTTTACCTTCAACAAAAGCCCAAATAAATGAATCAAACGAATTAAACTCTTTTTGAATTTCGATAAAAACATTAGCATTTTTTATAGTTGACTCAATTTTTCTCTTATTTCTAACAATGCCTTTGTTTCCCAGAAGCTTATCTATTTTATCCTGCTGATATATTGCAATCGCTGCTACATCAAAATCGTCAAAAGAATCTTTATAACACTTTCGTTTCTTTAGAATTGTTATCCAGGAAAGACCTGCTTGTGCAATTTCTAATGTAAGCATTTCAAAAAGAAGCCTGTCATCATGGACAGGAACTCCCCAATCCTCATCGTGATATTTTTTATAAAGCGAGCTCTTTAGATCTACCCATTTACATCTCTTCTTGTTTTCCATTTCCTAATCTTTAATAAATTTCTCAATGCCCTCGATTGTCTCTACCTGATTAAAAATATTATTATGATTTGCACCAAAGATTGATAAAGACTTCTTATCTTTAACATTCAATGTTTCATATAATTTTTCAGAAAATTTTGTTGGTATGACCATATCTTCAGTCCCAAAAATTACAAGGATTTCACCATTATAACCATCTAGTATTTCAACATTATTATAATTTTCTTTAATCATAACTGAAATCGGAAAGATAGGATACCTGTGTCTTGCTATCTCTTCTATCTTACTAAAAGGTGCTACTAAAATAATTTTATTCACACTACCTATACTAGAATGGTAGGAAGCAGATCCACTACCGATACTTTCTCCAACCACAATAATATTTTCAAAACCCTTAGCATTGATAAATACATTAACATTTCTCACATCTTGAAAAATCAAACTCTTACTTAGAACCCTTCCGTCATTTGCATATCCAGCATATTCAACAAAAACAATAGATTTCTCAGAATCTTTTAAAATTCTCTTTATATGAGTTCTATCGCATGCAGAACCAGTGTTTCCATGATAATAAACAATAACATCATCTGTAGATTTCTCTTTATAAAACATCCTTGTTCCACCGGTTCTTACCTTTTGATAATCATTGAAACTTTGACAATCATCAAAATCCTGCTTATCTGGATAATAGAAAAAATTTGCCTGATTAAAATAGAGAAAAGATGCAAACAAAACATATATTGGGGCTAAAATCAAAAACAAAACCACAGCCATTCGTTTACATTTGTATAGAACAACAATTACTTTTTCTTTTTTAATTTTTTGCTTATTTTTTTGATTTTGGCATGTTTGCTACACTAGAATTTATTAATACTACTTAGTCAAAATAACTTGATTTACACTCCTTGCTTGGAGGTAAATCCCTTCCCTTTCCATCGGCGTGTTTCTCTGCCCATTTCAAAACAGACTTTTCCCAATTCTTATACTGAGGATCTGACTTAGGATTACTTGGTTTCTTGCCCTTGGGTTGATCCTTATTGATATAATAAAGGATATTATGTCCAGTAAAATATTTCTTTTTATCAATCTTCTTTTCAGGACATTTACTATTTTCTAAGCAATATTTTCCATCATATTTACAAACTTTTATTTTTTCCACAAACTCAATTTTCCCGTATAATATTCCTGTTTTTTCATCCTCTTCTTCGTTGTCATCTTCTTCTACCTTTGCAAATTCCTCATCACGAGAATTTTTCAAAGCTTCCTGCATAAAAGCATTCCATGTTGGACCAGACACATTTGCACCAGCTGCACCTACTTTCATAGCAGTATTATCGTTATTACCAGACCAAACACCAGCAGATAAAGATCTGGAAGATCCGACTAACCAACCATCTCTATATTCATTAGTGGTACCGGTTTTAGCTATTATACTTCTGTCTTTGATATGCAACGGATTATCCGTTCCAAATGCAGAAGCTCTTAGACTATTATCTGATAAAATAGAACATATTTTAGCAACAACGGTCTTATGCAAAACCTGCTCACCTTCTAGCTGTTCAAACTCTTTTAATATATTACCTTCAGCATCTTCAATTTTTAATATAACTGACTGTTCTTGTTTTATTCCTTCATTCGCGAAAACTCCAAAAGCTCCAACGTGTTCTATCAAACGAACTTCTCCACCACCAAGCACCAAGGATAGACCATAACGATCAGGATCATTTACACTCTTAATACCCATTGAATTCATGAGTTTAATTGTTGGTTTCACACCAGCGAGATAAAGAGTTTTTACTGCTGGAATATTAAGAGAAGTCGCAAGTGCTTTTTTCATTGACACTGGCCCTCTAAATTTTCCATCATAGTTCTGAGGCTTATATCCCTCATCTTTATTCGTTGACTCAGAAAATTTTGTTTCTACATCAAACAAGATTGTTTCTGGTTCAAAGCCTTCTGAAAAAGCCTGTGCATAAACATATGGCTTAACAGATGAACCTGGCTGACGAAGACTTGTGGTCACATTTACTTTACCATCGATATTATCATCAAAATAATCCTTTGAACCAACCATTGAGAGTACTTGTCCATTTCTTGGATCAATCGCTACTAGAGCAGAGTTCGTAAAACCATAACGTTCTCCGTTTTTTTCAACACCCTCTCTAACGACTCTTTCTCCAATCTGCTGCAAATCCCAGTCCAATGTTGTATAAACCTTAAGTCCTTTTTTCTTCAATTTCTCTTCACCAAATTCATCAATGAGCTTTTCTCTTACATATAGAGCAAAATGCGGCGCTTTTAAATCTGCTTTGATTGGCTTTACCTGACTCAAAATGTCCTCTTTTTCAGCCTCAACAGCCTGATCTTCTGTAATATAACCAAATTCAGCCATTAAATTTAAAGTTTTTTTCCAACGAAACAACAACCTATCAGTATTTGACCCATGTGGAGAATAAAAAGTTGAAGCGTTCGGCAAACCAGCTAACAATGCCGATTGAGCCAATGTGAGCTCTTTTGCATGAACACCAAAAAATGTTTGTGCTGCAGCCTCAATCCCATATGCATTAGAACCATAAGGAATTTCATTTAAGTACATCCTCAAAATTTCATCTTTTGAAAACTTTTGTTCTATCTCCACTGCAAGAACAAGTTCCTTCAATTTTCTCTGATAACTCCTCTCTGATGTTAGGATTGAATTCTTGATAAACTGTTGTGTTATGGTTGAACCACCTCTCTGTGGACAAAGACCACCTAAGTCTCCTAGCCCGACTCTAGAAGAAGCTTCATGACAAACCGCCTTTACAAGTCCTCCAGTATCAAATCCACAATGAGAATAGAAGATATTGTCTTCAAGAACGATTGTTGCATATTTGACTGAATCTGGAATTTCTTCCATAGGAATTATAGTCCTTTTTTCTTCACCAAAAACTTCGTACAATAATACTTCTCCTGTTCTATCAAAAATTTTTGTAGATTCAGCAATCACACGACTATTAACTTTTTCAGGATCTGGTAGGTCTTTAGCATATTTTACGAAAAAATAACCTAGGAAACAGAAAACTATAACAAGACTTGTGGTCCCCCCATAGAATAAAGTCCAGAAAAATTTAGACCAAAAAGTTTTTGGTCTTCGATTTTCTTCACCCTTTTTATTAAATATACGTTTTTTCTTTCCGCTCAACATACTCCTAACATCCTTATCCGAAAGAAATAGCTTAGCTAATATCCAAGTCCCTATCGCTAGAAATATTATCTTAACTAACCACATAATTTATTTAAATTTAACTTTTTACAATTCTTGTTTACTTATTTTAACAAAATACCTATAATTTTTCCAATGCATTATGATGAATATCGCTTATCAAGTTAGTCACTATCTCTTCAGCTACATTAATTCCCGTTACAAATTCAAATGCTTTGAAGTTAGCAGCTACATTTAACTCGATTAGTAAATATCCTCTCTTACTTTTCAAAAAATCTATACAAGCAAATAAAAGACATGCTTCTTTCATAATTTTAAGAGGCACTTCTCTGACATCTTCCAGCAACTTATATTTAACAGCTTCTGCATTCAAAGAAACATTAGATCTAAAATCATTATCCCTCGATATTCTTTTAATAATTCCCAAGACCTTATCTCTTGTGCAATATACTCTAAAATCAGAACCCTTCGTTTCTTTTATATATTCCTGCAAAATAACATTTCTTTTTCCAGATACCCTTGGCAATGTAAAACGTTTTACAAAATTCCTAACACATTCGACACCAGTAACCAAATCAACATACATACCCGATACACCAGTAACCTTCTTAATAACACATAGGAAATTGCCAACTCCCTTAGCAATCTCCGTGATTCTATTGAATTTCAAACTATCAAGCAATGCTGTTTTTGGAGTCTGAATGCCAATTGAATTTATAAATAGACTTTCATAAAACTTATATCTAAAACAATCTTTATCAGAGTTTGGCAAGAAAACTATTTTAAAATTACTTCTTCTAGCCAGTTCTACTAAATAAATATTATCATCAGAAGTACCTAATGATAATACTACATCATAAACACCAAAATCAATCTTGTCCCTTTTATAAAAATCAGAATCTAAAAAAACAACGACTTCATTAGTAGAAATCACATCAAAATCAAAACCTCTTTTTTTTAATTCCTCTCCGATTCTTTTTGTACGATACTCAGATTTACTGTTCTTTCGTATAATAACTAAAAATTTATTGTTAATTTTCATCAACTTTCCTTAATAGTTTTTAATAATTCAAAAACAAAATTATTAATTTTTGGTGATTTTTTTCAAAATTTCTCTAGCTACGTTTATCTTTGTCCTTTCTTCAAATCCCTGAAACTGGGAAGATGAATTCACTTCAATTGCTAGATACCCTCTTTTACTTTTGATAAAATCTATCCCTGCATAAAAAATATTACCTTTCTCCATAATTCTTTTACAAATACATTTCAACGGCTCATCTACTTCAAAAAGCTCTGCTTTACCACCCAGCGATATATTAGCTTTAAAACCATCCTGAGCAACACGTTTCACACCACCAACAATTTCTCCTTGTAAACATATAATCCTAAAATCTTCTCCAACTGACTCAGCAATAAATTCTTGCAATTGAAAGGATATTTTTTTAAATGGAATACTATTTTTACCAACCGAACTCATTATATCTTTTATAAAAGCAATGGCATCATCTTCGGAATTAACAATTTCAACACTCTTCCCCATAGAACCCTTATTGCCCTTAATGACGCAAGGGAAACCACCAACATTTTCAGCCACCTCTTGAATAGATTCTTTGGAGATTGAATTAACTAATGCCGTTCTTGGAGTATCAACACCAATATTGGAAAAAAATGTATTCGTCATAAACTTATCGGAAAAATTTATCGCTTCAATACTAGGCCAAACAAAAATTCCTTTTAATTGCAAATGATAAGCAATGTAGTGATTGACCATTGAATTTGAAATACACCAACAAACATCATTCTTCCTCAAAACAACTTCATTGCCTTCACAAATAATACTTTTTTCAGTTAATTTACATTTATAAGAATTAATAACTATGACTTCTAAATTGAGTTTCTCAGCCTCTTTTTTGAAACGTAGTGTTCTTTTCCCTTCTCCATTCTCAACACTAGCAACAACCAGTATCAACCTTTGCTTCTTCTCCATTTGTATTGCTTATTATTTATCAAAAACACACTTATCACTTACAGCCATAAGATACAGAACATTTCTATGTTCAGAAGCCCAAAAATCATTTTTTGAAATCATTTTTTTATTATTCAGCTTATCAACCAAATAATTACCAATTTCAGACATTGAACTGTTCGCTTCAGCCAATAAGATTTCTTTTAGCGTAGATTCGTATCCACAAATTTTAGCGCAAACTAAAAATTCCATTTTATTATCTAAACTAACATCAAAATAATTGTTTTTTATCATCTCTTCTAAATATCTCAACATCTCAATATAAATATTTAGATTGCTTTTTATTTTTTTAGAATAAAACTTTGATTCTCCAATAATACAGTGTGTTAAAAGATATATTTTCAAGAGCAAATCCTCCTTTGTTTCACCAAAACCATATTTAGCAATTTTCAAAAAGTTTTCTGGTTTTGTAGAAAACTCTTCCCCATAAATCTCCTGCAGAAAGTAGAAATAATTAATGGCATGTGTTGAAAGAGTTCTTATTGCTTCTGGGTCGCTCGATAAACCATCTCTCATTTCTATAACTAAGTCTTTATCTAACGTCCTAAAAACCAACTCTCTTACATCTTTTCCAAAAACAGTTTTGGAAATCAATGCTTGAAACAAAATTCTATTATAAGAACCAAGTTGCGGATATTTATCAACAATTAACTTTCTTCTTTCAATCCCGTTTACAACAATTTTTTTGTATTTATTCTCGCTAGATAAAACTTTTTGGAAATTAGCCAAAATATCGTCATCATTTTCTCCAATAAATTGCTCTTTGTATTCACTTAATTGCTCCCTAATCTTTATGTCCTCTTCCCATAAAGACATACGCGAGAGATAATGAAAAGCTTTATCGAAATTAAGTTTTTCTAAGTTATTACTATAATATTCGCTGATCAACTTCTTGTTTGATTTTTTGCCTCTAGCATGCATTTCTTGAAAAAAATCAATAATTTCTTTTGAAACATCAATTTTCGTTGCACCTTGAAACCCTTCCCATTGAGCGACAGTATTCAATTCAAGAAACTTATAAACTTTCTTCTCTTCATCAAAAATAATATCCACCCCACAAAAAGCTAGGTTAAAACGAGAAGCGACTTTAACAGCTATCTCACAAAGAATTTCTTTCACTTCGGCATCCTCAACACCCAAACAAGAACCTCCTTTGGAAAAATTATTCAAAAATTCACCTTCTTTTGCAATTCTTTTCATTGCTCCTAGTGGCCTACCGCCAAGCACCAAAACCCTATAATCTCCAGTATTTTTAATAAAGTTTTGATAAATATATTTTTTATAATCAATATTTTGTTTTTCTAAATCTTCAACTGAATTAATCAATTCAACTCTTTTACCTCTTGCACCTAAATCTGGTTTTTGTATAAAAGGAAATTTCAAGGCACCACTCCAAACTAAGTCCAAGAGTTGATCTTTATCTGCAAAGGTAAAAGTTTCAATATGATTTATCTTTTCAATTTCACTGACAAATTTCTGCTGAAAAAGCTTGTGTGTAACAAAAGGAAATTCAAATACACCTTGATTTACAAGAACCTTACCAACATCCTTAATCATGCCCAAAGCTGAAGCTCTACCACTTGTCTTACTAACTGAAGCTGCCCTCCAAAAAACTACATCTCCTAATTTTCCAATATCTTCATTGAGATTCTCGAAATCTCTTACCTCTAAATCCACATTCATTTCTTTTGCCTTTTTTTCCAATTGCTTTGTGTGCCAAGTGACTTCATTGCTAATAACTGATATTTTCATTTTTTTACATTAAATTCTTTAAAGTTTTTTTAGGATTAAAGTCTTCGGATTGGACAATGCTAGCAAATTCTGCTAAAGCTTTTTTAATTTGATTCCTCTTTGAATTATCTTTCATAATACTAGCAATTATCTCTAATTGCATAACTTCTGAGTTTATCTCAGTCTTTCTTTCTTTTTTAAAACTATCCTTAGAATCAAATTTACTTGGCAAAGAAGAAAGTCCCACAAGCCCACCTCTCAAGCGATCATCGTGTGTTTTTCCACTTGAAAGCAGATTCATCACATTTTGTTTTAATGATACTTTCAGATTTTCCTCTGAAAACTTCACTGCTTCATCTAAAAAAATATCTCTAGTAACTGACTTTAATTCGTCAATTGTCATATCATTTGTAAGTAAATCCTTTTTTTTCTTCCACTGGATATATCTCTTAAACATTTCTTTATTCTCTCCAATTTTATCCATTCTTTGGTTTAATGTAGCCTCCAGTTGGGCTAACATTTCACTCTTGGAAGATTCTTTCTCCAAACCTCTTACAAATTCAGACTGTGCTGATTCCAAACAAATCTCCAAAGCCTCTAAAATTCTTTTCAAGCCACCTATCTCTTTCTTTGTTATATTTGTAGAAAAGTTATTAAAACTAGAAATATTAGAATCAAAACCATGTTTCTTTAGAATCGAAGACAAAATCAATTCCACTTCTGGATCGCTAACACTACTTCCCATTCTACTTCCAATAACCACATCAGAACCTTCTTTCTGTTTTAAAGCATCAAAAGCTGTATGCAATTCTAAATTAGTATTAAACTTTGCATCACAATTAGAATAAAGCAATTCAGCCTGCTTCTCGTAATAGCTTCTATGTATTTTCAAAATACCTAGTGACGCAATTATACTTATATACCTATCTTCATCAACCTTTGCCTTCTAAGACTTTTACACATTCCAATAACGCTGGTTTTTTATCACTGACTATTTCGTTTTTGGCAAAAGCAAAATATATTTACCTCCTCTAATAGCTTTTATCTCATTAGAAGATATATCATCAACACCATTGGATGTTATATATTCCTGTAATTTTTCCATTCCCTCATTTTGGAAAAAATCTAGATCAACAACAGGGATCTCCTTGTTTTGTGTATCAACTTTATTCGGTTCAGAAAAAACTTGTGGCATCTCATATAATAACAAACTCGGACCTTTTACATTTTCATCTTCTGCTAGCTAATCTTGCAGTTCTACACACAAAAGCCCGGCCATAGAATCTGCTTTATAATCACCTGATTTTCTTTCTCTAACAGCTGCGTTTAAATACGTTTTTCCAATCAACAATTTTCCGTTCTTATCAGAAACATAACGCTTATTAACACCTTCAACTTCATTGAGTTTTTCAACAGAATCTTTTTCAACTTCTAAATTAGTATCAACCAAATTGGTAGCATGAGCACTAGAAATAAGAAGTGAACTCTCTTTATCACCTTCAATATAACTAAAGCCCAACTCCTTTTTCCTTTTCTTCTTAAATCTAGCTTCGGCTTCCGAGGATAAACCTTCATAGGCTTTTTCACTATACTTTAACTCATTGCCAAGCTGCTGATTCTCTTTTTGGACTTTTCTAAGAATATTACTCTCTTTAAACATCCTTTCTTTTTTATTCTCAAATGTAAAAATCTATCTGACCTCCACCAAGAAATTTTTCAAATCTTTTCTTCCCACAATCATCTGATATCTTAATCTACTCCTATCTGTAATATTTATTCTGGAAATAACCTTTTCATCATCCATAACGAAAGAACATTTCACAACTGACCTTATTGATTTTCCACTAGATGAAAAAATAACCGCTACATTGTGAAGCCCTGGTATTTTTTCACCGAATTTTTGCATGAAATCTTGCTTAATTTCTTTTTCTTTGCCAGGTATTATATTATAACCAGAAACATCAATTTCCTGAAATGCATCAATAGTTAGACCAAACCCTAGTTGTCTGGCTAATTCTGTATCAATTGAAGAAGAATCAGCACCAGTATCAATCTTAGCCTCAACTTCAATAATTCTACCATCAGTACTAATAAGCTTAACTTTTTCTACAAGACCTATTACTTTCTTCCCCGAAAGCTCCTCCATTTCTTCTTCAATTTCACCACCAAACAAGTTTTGAGCAAGTGCTGCTCCTTGCGAAATTGTTTTCACTCTCAAACCCTCCACTCTTTGAAGACGAGTCAAGATACCATCTTGGTTTGCATTTTGAATTGCTAACCCAGGACGTGCATTAATTTCCATAAAAACAGGACCCTTATTCCTATCAATTGCGATATCAGCACCTAAATACCCTAAATTTGAAACATCTTGCGACAAAATAGCCAATCTGAGAATTTCTTTCCAGTTTGGAATTTTTATTCCACTTAGAAGCAATCTTTTTCCTGGGGCATATTCGATTGTATGATTGTATTGAATAGCTGTTGTTGTTACACCTGTTGCCATGTCAATTCCTACTGCAATTCCACCCTGATGAACATTAGATGTTCCACCAGAAGCTTCTGTAGGAAGTCTAAGCATTGCCATAACTGGAACACGATTAAAAACAATTACTCGAATATCAGGAATTCCTTTAAAAGCATAGGGCTTGAAAAGTTTCAAAAGCTGAATTCGTTCTTCGAAAAAAGCAATGTCTGGGGTGTTGGCTCTAGAAAATGAACCATCTAGAATATTTCTGATATGAGTTATGAGATCCTCTTCTGTTACAGGATCTCTATTTGCCTTAACCCAAACGTTAGTTTCTCCTTTTTTTCTACCATAAACAACCATAATCCCTTCTCCTCCAAAACCAAAATTAGGTTTTAGAACAAAACTGTTAGGCAAAGCAGAGAAATCAAATTTATCCAAATCTTCTTTGGTTTTGATCTTAGTAATAAGTTCAGGCACAGGAATTCCACCCTTGCGTAAAACTCGTTTACAACGAAGCTTGTTATCAGCTAAGCGTTTTGCCTTTTTTAGATTATATGGTCTTATGTAGCGCAAATTCCTGGCGTTCATTCCCAGGATTCCTCTACTTCTTGTTAGTATCTTCAGCATTTTTGATAACTTCTTTAAATCGTAATATTTCCGTAAGACGAAGTCCAGTCCATTTTCCCAAAACAATATTGATTATAATTGTAGACAGAACAACCCAAGAATGCATTGAGACAAAACGAATCAATGAATCCCAACTTAAGACTGCATAACAAACCAAGGAGATAATCAATGTCTCAAAAGACAAAATGACAGCCGCCCTAGCTCCTTTTTCAATTTGTGTAGCAACAAACTTTTCAACCAGTGTAATCATGATTAAAATTGGGAAAATCGAAACACTTGCCCAACCCGTTCGTTGAAACATTCCTCCAACAATAAGCAATGCCAATGTAGAAAGAGAAACAATTGTTATAAGCAATGCTACTCTTGGTAGATATAGAAGTCTGAATCTTTTCAAAACATATCTCATCATTATCCCAATAGCAATCACTGCTACAAAAATGGCAACTCCATAACGAGCACCCTTCCAAACACTCTCTGCTTCAGAACCAATTGCTGCAAATGCAAAAGTAATAAGAGCCGGCGTGTATATTCCGAAGGCCTTAATTCCAATAACTTGTCGGAAAAAAGCAATGATAGTAACCACAATTGGCAACATTAGAATCAGAATAACTGTTGCATCTGGAACTCCACCTTGCACGATGGCAAATTCAATAAAGCTATCGTAATACATAAAAAGAAATTAATTGTATTTAATATAAAAAATCAAAAGAACACAAACAATCGTACCACAAGACAACCACTTATAATTGTTTAGCGACTTTTTCCTTTGGAGCTCACTTTTTTCATTTCTGTTTTTTCTTCTGTTTCTAGTTAAATTTTAGCATTTTAAAAAGCATTTTGTCAATCAAAATATACTCTGAGTTGACCTTATAATTAAGATTATCATTTTTTCAATCGAAGTATTCTTAGTTCTTTTCAATGCAAAGACAAATAAAAGTGCTAGGAGCATAAAGAAAAAGAGGAAGGATGAATTATTATCAGCCTTATTTTCCCATAAAATATCTTTATAGATTATTGGATTAGCCAACGTTAGAAGCATACTTGCTATTGATAATTGAACGAATTTCTTAGAAATAATATACTTGATATTCAAATAGAACTTTGCCGATATCAAAACCAAAGGCGGTTTTGATAAAACAAAAATTAAAACAGAAAAATACTCAAAATATACATTAGCTCCGCCTAACATCAAAACATAGAAACAAGCATACAAAATGATTTCAAGAAAACAAAAATATACAAACAATGGTTCTTTATTTTTTTTCTTTTATATCTATTTTTTTATTTCAAATTATACTATTAGCAACAATAGATCTTATCTGGCACCTCCTTATCAGAAACCTTACCAAAAGGATTCCCATGTTTTTTAACATTTTCCAACATCTGTTTGTTTTCCTCTGTTTGGATTCCTTTCTTTTGACCATCATTCCGAATTTTACGAATCATTTTTGCCAATGGAATTCTCATAGGACAATTATCAGAGCAAGCACCACACAACATACAATCAAAAAGCCCTTTTTTCATCAAAAAATCAGATGACTCACGAAAATATCCAGAAATCAAACCCTTTGCTCCAATATACTTTCCTCCACCGAATTTATTACCTTTCTGATAATACACAGGGCAAGCATTGATACATGAACCACAGTTTATACACCTCAAGAAATCAGCAAAACCCTGCTCAAACATCTCTGTGCGCTTGTTATCAATCAATATAATATGCACTTCTTTTGCCCCTTGAGCACCTTGAACCAACTTATTTTCTATATCTGCAGTCTTAGAAGGACCAGAAATAATCGAGATATATTGAGTGATATCTTGACCCGTACCAAACATCGCAGCAGCTTTACACAATTTTGTTGCATCCTCGACTGTTTCAACTAATTTATCAATTCCCACCAAAACAATATGTTTTTTTGGCAAACGCGAAACCAAAGAAATATTACCTTCGTTTTCAAGCAACACGACCTGTCCACCCTTTGTGATAAAATTAGCACCTGTCATACCTACGTCTGCTGATAGGATCTTTTCTCTAATCCTGTCACATAAAAAATGTGTGAGTTTAGTCGGATCAGCTTCAACATCTTCGTTGAAAACTTCCTTAACTTTCTTGGAAATATCTTCTGCATCAATATGAATTGCTGGCAAAACATAGTGCTGATCCTCTTCGTTGAAAAGCTGAACTATAAAATCACCCAGGTCTGTTTCAAAGTTTTCAAAATTCTTTAACAATTTATCTAGATCGATTTCTCTTCCTGTATTGGTTTTTGAACAAGCAATACTCTTGGCATCTTTCAATGTTTCTTTGAAAATTGGTTTTAAGTCAGCAAGTTCCTTTGCCTCGTGCACTATAAAACCTCTCTTGGCAAAATTATCTTTAGCTATCTTTAGATTCTCTGCGAAATTAGTAAAAGTCTTCTTTCGAATTTCCACCACTTCGTCTTTAAAAGACTCTTCGTCTATTTTCAGATCCTCAAAAACCTGCTCGCGCTTATGACGAGCATCTCCAATCACACTTCTAATTGAATTTTTTGTATCCTCTTTAAAAAATTTAGTCATATTTTTCTATTTTTTCTTATCCTGTCCCAAACAAAAACCTGCTTTTGCCTCATTCTGGTTTCTCGGAACGTTATATTCTAATTTAAAATATTTAGTTTTAACTTGTCCTTTTGGCAAAAATGGAAGTTCCTCAAAAGACTTATATACATCATCTTTTTTCATCAAAATCCCAAAACATTCGTTCTGTACGGGACGAAAACCAAGAGAACCTAAGTCATATTTTGTAGCAATATACTGATGCATAAAACCAAGTATAGCAAACACAAACACTACTTTGATGATTAGTCTTAATAATCCTAACATTTTCTTGTTTTAGTTTACTTTTTATTATTGAAATTTTCACTTTTTTCTTTTTCTTTTGCATTCTCTAATACCTCTGCTTCTCTTCTTTTTTTATCCCAAAAATTTTTTCCTAAACAGAAACCTTTTGGTGATTTATTTTCAATCTTTTTTGGAACATAATATTCGAAATTAAATGACTTAAGCCAAATTTTACCTTCTGGGAACTTGTCATATACCTCTTTATTTTCGAATGCCACACCATAGCAACCATCATCAATAGGGCGAAATCCAATTGCTCCTGGATAAGAAATTCTCCCCACAATATATAAAAACAATACAACAGAAAAAATTACAATAAAAAATTTCACTAAAAAATTTACAACCGGCATCTCTTAAAATCTTAGATACTTATCCCAATATTCATAAAGATCTCTTATTGAATATAAATCCCTAGCATTGTATTGAGCAATTTCAAGATATTTCTTGTCTGCAAAAAGTTTTCCTACATCTCCTCCACAAACAACATCTTCATTGGGACTCTTGATTCCAAAAGCACGTAACCACATATGCAAACTACCCTTATTCTGCCAAACACTTCCATAGAAAGTAAGTTGATCTAACAAATCAATGTGCTTTGCATTAAATTTTTGCATATTCAGATAACGACTTGCCATAAGTTCCTTAGTTGGACGAACTTCATGAATTGCTCCTCTAACTAGAACATACGGCATATCAAACGATCTACCGTTAAAACTGATAAATTCATCTGCATGCTTTGCAATTTCCCAAAAACCCTTGATTATCTCTTTCTCACTCATTGCTTTATATTTGACTCCATCTTCTTCAAAATCTTCAACGTCCACATCTGGAGATTGAAAATATACTGCTCCTTTTTTAGTATCAGCATCCAACATTCCAATGGAAACAATTTTACCTGTTAATGGGGAAAGTCCAAATTGATCAATTTCATTATCCAAACTCTCTTTTAGTTCCTTCTTATCTTTTTTATCTTCCACTTTTCGTCCAGCTTTACTCTCAATCATTTGCTGAGTCTGCTTGTCAATCTTCTCAAAATCTTCTCCAATTGTCTCAATATCAAAAACTATTCTTGCCATTTTGGAGGATAATTATCTTTTATATACTAATAATAACTTGCTGGAACACTTTTTGCAATTTCTTGTTCTTTTTACTAGAGTTAGCTAAAATCAAATTATCTAAAATTAAAACTATGCCACTATGCCATTAAAAATCGGTGTTTCTGGAAATATCGGTAGTTTTTCCCAAGAAGCTGCTGCGAACTATTGTCTAAAGAATAAAATTACAGGTTTTAAGCTTTTTTATCTTATAAACGTTGAGAATACTTTAGTCGAACTAAATGCTGAAAAAATAGATTTAGCAATTTTCCCAATAGAAAATTCAAATGGTGGAATTGTATACGAAGCAGTTTATGCAATGTCAAAACACAATTTTGATATCAAGAACATTTTTGAGATTGATGTAAAACATTGTCTCTTAGTAAAACCGGGAACAAATGTAGCTGATATCAAAAAAATATCTTCTCATCCACAAGCACTGAAACAATGTCGGATGTACCTAAAAAGAAAATGGGTTGATTCAGAACTAGAGGAATATACTGATACTGCTAGCACAGCTAAAGATATTAGCAATGGGGTTTTGCCAAAAAGCACGGCAGCCATTGCTTCTAGAAATTGTGCCGCACTATACAATTTAGATATATTAGAAGAAGGAATTCAAGATCTGAAATTCAACTTTACTACCTTTGTTGCAGCAATTAAAAGATAGAAAATGAAAAAAAAGACAATTGGAATTATTGGATTTGGGCGTTTTGGAATTTTATGTGCCAGCGTATTGTCAAATCACTTTGAAGTAAAAGTTTATCATTATCGAAAGAAAACTCTTAATGAGAAAATTGCCGAAAAACTTCATGTGAAATTGACAGATTTTGATGAAGTTGTTGTTTGCGATTATCTAATCTTAGCAGTACCAATATCTAACACTAAAAAGCTTATCCGAAAAATTACTAAAAAAATATTACCGCACACTGTTGTGATTGATACCTGTTCTGTAAAGAAAATTCCCTGCAAATGGATGCTGGAAATATTACCCAAGGAAAATGAAATTCTAGGTTCTCATCCCATGTTTGGTCCAGTCACAACAAAATTCGACCTTGAAAAAAACTATTTCAAATTAGATGATAAACAAATAGTTCTTTGCCCTATTCGCATCTCAGACGAGAAACTTGCCGAAATCAAACAGTTTTTGAAAAAACTGAAATTAGAAACTCTTCTCGTGTCACCAAAAGAACATGACTTTCAAAATGCCAAAACACTTAGCTTGGTCCATTTTTTGGGACGCTCATTAACAAATGCTGGGATCGGAGAACAACAAATTTTCACCCCTGGCTATGCTGATTTGTTGAAGATTCTACCTCATACAAATAACGATAATTGGCAATTGTTTTTTGATATGAATAATTACAATCCATACGCTAAAAAAGTGAGAGAAAAATTCTTAGATTCTTGCAATAAAATAGAGCTAAAAGTGCTTCGAGCTGACTCCCAAGACGAGTTTGATTTTAACCGTAAAAAGATAAACGAAATCGATAAAAAACTCTTTTTGTTACTTGAAGAAAGAATGCGGTGCGCTAAAAAAATTGGGGAATATAAAAAGAAAAACAACCTTGAAGTTATTGATAAAAGACGAGAAAAACAAATTATGGAAAATTGCAATTTAAATTGCAATTTAAATATCCATTTTATCAAAAAGATTTATCGAGTGATTTTTGATGAAAGCTACAAACAGCAATAAACCTATAAGAAAGAATAGGTAATGCAAAGTCGAGATTGATTATTTTAGAAATAACTCTATATGATCTTTCATTGACCAAATAAAATCTTCTGGATGTTTTTTGAACTGATCTTGTAGCTCATCTGTATTAAACCATTTGATTTTCTCCACTTCTTTTTCTTGTATTACAAAAAAACTAAGTTCTTTGTCTACAGTAGCTCTAAACCACTGACAGAAAAAATTATATTTCTTCGAATATCTGATTTTTTCTAGCTTAGAAAAAGAAATACCCTCAAGTCCTATCTCCTCTTGAGCCTCTTTATATATATTAGACTCGTAGGTTTCGCCTTCTTCAACGGTTCCTGCAACAGCAGGACCCCACTTCCCTGGGTCATTCTTTTTATCAAAAGCTCTTTGCGCCAACAAAATTTGTCCTTTGGAATTTTTTATCCATAGACCAGAGACTCTATAGATATCTTTTTTCAAAATTTCACTTCGATTCTTATATTCAATAATCCGGTCCTTATCATTGACAATGATAATTTTTTCATCTTTCATATATCTTTTGTTAAGATTTGTAAAATAAAATTTACTTTTGCTTACTCTTTAAATTCTACTATACTAAATAAGTAACTCTATTATACTCCTTATAAATTCACATGAAAACAATACTCTCCAACAGAATAGGCAAAATCGAAGCATCTGGCATTCGCAAAATCTTTGAACTCGCAGCTAAAAACAAAGGTGAATATGTCGATCTTTCTATCGGACAACCTCATTTTGAAACTCCCAAAGCTCTTAAAAAAGCAGCACAATTGGCAATTGAAGAAAATCACAATGCCTATTTCCCTACTTTAGGCTCTCCAAAGTTACGAAAAAAGATTCTTGAAAAATTACAAAATGAAAATGATATAGACTCATCTATAGATACCACTATGGTCACGACTGGAGTTGCTGGAGGAATTTTCCTTGCTCTTAGCGCAACCATAAATCCTGGTGACGAAGTTATTCTTCCAGATCCATACTTTGTCCTATACAAAGAAGTTTTAAGCTACCTTGGAGCAAAGATTGTCTATCTTGATACATATCCCGACTTCGATTTGAACATCAAGAAACTAGAGGGACTCATCTCCTCAAAAACCAAAATGATTATTATCAATTCACCTTGCAACCCCACTGGAAAAGTTTTCTCTGAAGAAACACTGCGAAAAGTTGCACTGATTGCCAAAAAACAAGATTTGCTCATTTTGTCAGATGAAATCTATGAAAAATTTGATTTTGACAAGCGTTTTTTCTCAATCGGGAGTATTTACGACAAAACAATTACTTTGAATGGCTTTTCAAAAAGTCATTGCGTAACTGGCTGGCGTGTGGGCTACCTACACGCCCCCACAAAGCTAATCTGCGCCATGAACAAGCTACAGCAATACACTTTTGTCTGTGCCCCTTCTTTTGCCCAACAAGCGCTTGCACAGGAATTTAACATGGATGTCTCCGAATTCAACAAGTACTATAAAAAAAATCGCGACTTTCTGTCGGATTCATTGAGAGATTTATATGAATTTGAAACTCCCGAAGGAGCTTTTTACGCTTTTTTGAAAATTCCAGCAAAGAAAGATAACTTCATTGAAACCTTGTTAGAGAATAAACTTTTAGTTATACCAAGTGAAGTTTTTTCCCAAAAGAAAGGATATTTCCGAATATCCTTTGCTGTTCCTTTTGAAGAACTGAAAAAAGGAATTGAAATCCTAAGACAAGTTGCCTAGAAAAAACTCACATCCTTCGCAATTCTCTCGAAATTCTACGATAATCTGGAATGGCACGTGAAACCAATTCCCAAAATGCCTTTGAATGATTCATTTGCTCTAAATGACACAATTCATGGACAATCAAATAATCGGCATATTCGCCCGGAAGATGCACAATGCGATAATTGAAGTTTAAATTTCTCTTCCCACTACAACTTCCCCATCTTGTCCTTTGATCTCGAATAGCAACTCTTCCAAAAGAAAATCCATAAAACTGATTGAAGTGTTCTAAGCGCCTCAATGCAAATTCTTTTGCCATTTTTTTGTTTAATAGATAATCTTCTCTATCTCCTAGTTGTAAAAGGCTTTCAGCTTTTAAGTTTTTGGTTTTAGCAACATTCTCTATAATCCAATTTTTATTCTCATTAACAAAAGAAGCGGCCATTCTCTTTGAAACCCACCAAGGAATAGTCGCTTTTATTTCGCCTCTTGAATCAATTTTTACAGACAATTTCTTTGCTAATGCGTTTTTTCTTACCACACAAACATTCTCCTTGTCGATTCTAACCTCAAACTGTTTCATCTTTTTTGCCATTTTGCTTAACAAACTCTTTCTGCGCTTTTATCGCTTCTTTGATACACTCATTTGGATCATACCCTAAATCATCACACCACCGAATTGTTGAAAAAATAATATTACCCAATTCTTTTTTCAATTCCTGCTGAGTGTGTGTGTCTATGTCCTTTTTCTCAGACCTTTCAAAACGACAAATGTCACCAAAAACAACTCCTATTCGCACTAAAATCTCTGAGAGATTCAGTTTATCATCTCCCCAAATTTCTCTTGCCTTGAGCAAAAGCACATTAATTCTCATTTGTTTTATAGATTAAATAAATCACAAAGTTCAAGTACCTTAAAATCACCAGAGTTATCATCTAATTGTTTGTAACACATTGGACAATTAGTAACCAAAACATCAGTACCAGTCTTCTTTGCCTCAGAAACTCTGTCAGTTCCAATTCTGGCTGATAATGTATTTTCATTTCCTCGAACCCCACCACCAGCACCACAACAAGAACTCTTTTTTCCAGAGTTTTCCATTTCAACAAACTTATATCCGGCTTTTTTGATTATTTCCCTAGGTTGATCATAGATTCCCAACACTCTTCCCAAGTGACACGGATCATGAAAAGTTGCAACCTCACCTTTTGTTACTTTCATAAGCGTAGTCAATGACTTATCAATTACCTCTGAAATATGCAAAACTTCGATATCCCATTCTTCTCCGAGTAGCTCCTTATAATCATTCTTAAAAACTGCTGTGCAAGAAGGACAATTAGAAATAATTCTATCAATTCCATGATCATGAAAAATAGCTAGGTTCTTTTTTGCAAGATCTAGAAAAACATCTTTTGCACCAGCATTTTTGACTGGAGAACCACAACACATTTCTTTGTCTTTGAGCATGATAAAGTCTATACCCTCTTCTTTTAGTATCTTTTTGTATTTCTCCATTTGATCCTTGGAAGCAAACTTGGTCAAGCACCCTGGATAGTAAAGAGTATTGCCTCCCCACATTTTTTTGAATATTTTCATACTTAAATTATAAGCAACTAGTTTTTTTTGACAAGCACCACTCCTTCGTTGGCAAACAAAAACACCCACATAGTGAGTGTTTTTTGAATATCCAGAAATTTATTTCTTTTTTCTTTTGACAACTTTTTTCTTCTTCTTTTTGTGAAATAACATCGCCAAGCTTGCTCCAAGTGCCGCTCCTACACCAGCTGAAATAGCTGCTGCATTCTTGGGATTTTTCTTTACATATGTCTTTGCTTTTTCAACTCCACCTTCTACATCTTTTTTCAATTTATCAAGTTCATCATCTGCAGCCTCCTTAACTTTCCTAATTTCACCCTCTGCTTTTTTCTTTAATTTTTTAGCACTCTTTTTTGCTTCTTTCAGTTCATCACTTGCACAACCTAAAACTTTCTGAGTACAACAAGCAACCTCTTCTTGGCCCTCTACTTCTTTATTCGTTGTCTTCTTTTTAATCATTTTCTTCTTTTTAATATTTATTTCCTAGTAATTATTGCTACCATCAGACCGAGAAAAGTCATTACTGTTCCAACTAATAAGAATCCCATGCCTTCAATTTTAAAAATATAGTCCAATACATTTGCCAATCCAAAGAACATAAAAATTGCTCCGAGTGTGAGAAGAAAGAAAACTACAAATGTCTGTTTTGCGTTCTTTGCAAAAATTTGAGCTTTTACTTTTAAATCAGATTGAATTTCTTCAACCCTCTCAGAAATATCTTCTTGCAATTGATCAATGAAGTGACCGAAAAAACTCCCTATAAACTGAAGTAGAATATCTCTAATAGGAGAAACGTCCCCCAAAATACTACTTATTTTTTTTGCTCTTTTCTTTGTTACCATTTTATTATTTTATTTTGTTATTTTTATATTATTACTAGTTTCTACCATCTTAGCATAAATTGCATTTTTTTTGAAAAAATTCTAAACTTAAACTATTCTAAAAGCCAATAAACACATAAACACAAGCAAAGTTCAATGTATACAGAACTAATCGAACAACTTCAACTTTGGGGCTATCCTATTATGCTATTTTTAATGGTTATTGAAGGACCAATCACAACTATCATAGCAGCCTTTCTTGCTTCTATGGGATTTTTTGAATGGCAAATAGTTTATATTATCAGTATTTTATCAGATCTCATTGGAGACACAATTTGGTATTTTATTGGATTTTTCGGAGGAAGAGCTATCTTAAGAAAATTTCGTAAAAAACTAAGAATCAAAAAAAGCACCATTGCTTATTTAGAAAATAAATTCAAAACTGACGGAGCCAAAATAATATTCTATGTCAAAGCCTCTACTGGACTTAGTCTAGCAACATTTATGCTAGCAGGTGCTATGAAAATGAATTTTAGAAGATTCATTCAATTTTCATTTTTAGGCGGTTTATTGTGGAGTGGTTTTTTGGTAGTGCTGGGATATTTCTTCGGTGAACTGGCTGAGGAGATTGAAAAATATATAAAATTTGCTGGCTGGTTGATTTTCTCTTTTGCCATTCTGATTCTAGTTTTTATAAACCTCAGCAAGAAAAAAAAGACGAGAGAAATTATAAGAATTTTTAATAAAAGAGAAAAAGAAAAAAAGAAAAATGAAATTTCAAAATGAAGATTTTGAACAAAAAACTTTTAAGAATATTGATTTTACTGACAAAAATCTCTCGAATACAATCTTTATTGATTGCATCTTTTTAAAGTGCAATTTCTCTAATACCACTATTGATAATACTAGATTTCAAAATACAACCTTCGAAAAATGCAAAATAATGGGAATAAACTTCGAACTAAGTAGCAGATTTCTATTTTCTTTTATATTTAATGAATGTCTTATTTCAACTTCCGTTTTTTCAAACCTAAAAATCAAGGACACAAAATTTCTAGACTGTCAAATTAATAATTGTGATTTTTTCGGAACAGACCTTACAAACTGCGATTTTAAAAAATCAGACCTTGAAGGAACTAGGTTTGATGATACCAATATGACAAATGCCTCCTTCCGAGAAGCCACCAATTACATCTTTAATCCTGACAAAAATCTACTTAAGAAAACTAAATTTTCCTATCCAGAAGTTGTCTCCTTGCTAAAAACCTATGATATTGTGATTGACTAAAGAGTAAAAAGGTTGCAAAATAAGCATTTTACCACTAGACTTAAGAATATATTTAATTTGTATTGTAAGTTTGTGCTTCTATCAATAAAAGACCTCTCTCATAGGCACCGAAGTGGCGATATCCTTTTCTCGGGACTTAACTTCTCAATTAAAAAAAACAGGACTGGATTAGTCGGAGAAAATGGAACTGGAAAATCTACATTGATCCAGATTATTATGGGGAAAATCAAAAATCAAAAAGGTTCCGTCAGTAAAGACAGTAACTTTTTAGAGTTACCCCAAAATTTTGCACCTTTCGGACATAAAACAGTAAGTGATATATTAGGAATCACAAAAAAATTAAACGCTCTTGAAAAAGTAATGGCTGGAGTTGGTTCTAATAAAGACATTCTAACGCTTGATGACGATTGGGAGATTAAAGAGAATGTTAGAGAGCTACTCAAGAAAGCAAACTTGGAACATCTTGAATTTAATCGAAGTATTGCATCTCTTAGTGGTGGAGAAACTTCTAAACTTTTCTTCACTTCACTACTAACAAAAAAACCAGACTTGGCGTTGATGGATGAACCAACAAATCATTTAGACACAGAAGCGAGAGAATTCCTGTATGATTTTATTAAAAACTATCCTGGAAAACTTCTAGTTGTAAGTCATGACAGACAACTTTTGCGTTTGATGGACGAAATCATTGAAATCAGAAAAAATAAAGCCGAAATCTATGGTGGTAATTTTGATTTCTATAGAAAACAAAGAGATGTTGAGAAACAAGCAAAGATGACTACTTTTCGTTTAGCAGAGAGAGATTATCGAAAATCAATCAAAAAACAAGAATCCACACTAGACGCACATAGAAAAGGTTGTAAGCTAGGAGCTATAAAAGCAAAAGCTAGAAATTTTTCAAAAGACCTTGTAAACAGAAAAAAGAAAAGAGCTGAGGATACATTCAAAAGACTCAAGAAAGTACATGCTAGGTGCGTAGACAGAGCAAATGAAACACTTATAAAAGCTCGCTCTAAAGTAATTGCAGAAGGAATGATGCACATTGAACTAAAACCATCAGCTATAACCAAGGGTGAAGAGTTGTTAAATGCCAAAGCTATTAATTATCAGTTTGAAAATGGTGACAATCTTTGGAAAGAAAAACTAGATTTTAAAATCGAAGGTTGTGACAGATGGCATATTGCTGGAAAAAATGGTTCTGGAAAAAGCACATTGATTAAATTGCTCACTGAGAAGATTGACCCTGTTGTGGGAAAAATCCGGAATAAAGCAATTAGCATCGGTGTAATTGATCAAAATATTACTATTTTAAAAAATGAAAAAACTATCTTGCAGAATATAATTGATTATGCACCAGGGAATCAAACTGAAGACAACTTGCGAGTTCAGCTTGGAAGATTTTTATTCTACGACAATGATATCCACAAAAAGATTAAAACCTTGAGTGGAGGAGAAAGAGTTCGTGCAGCATTTGCTTGTCTCTTAGCTACTGATGTCACACCAGATTTATTGATATTGGATGAACCAAACAATAATCTAGATTTAAATGGAATTACTCAGTTAACAAATACCTTAAAAGACTACGAGGGAACAATTGTAGTTATTTCTCATGATAAAGACTTTATCGAAGATATTGAGTTGTCGAAAGAACTCTTGTTGTCGAAAAACAAACCTCATAAAACTAGAAAATTAGAAATAAAAGAAAAAAATGATACCAAATCTATTGCGCAAATCTCCAATTCCAGAAAAATTGCCACCAGACCTGGAAATTCAGATAAAACGACTAGCTAGAGAGAAAAATAAGGAAGTTTTCTTAAGAAAATGCTTTGATTTCGTAGCCCTCAGAAACTCTGGGAAAAGATATGAGTTTATTACTGAATTCGGAAAAGTATTCGAAAGTAGGCTCGAAAAAATATGGAGAGATAAGAACTATGCCCCTTCTACAGCCACCACATTCCTATTAAGAACAATGCTAGTAAAAAGTGGTAAATTCAAAAATCACGAAATAAAGCAAAAAATGACTTTAAACTGGTTCATCATTCCACATCAATATCTACAAGTAAAAATAAGTAAAAATAAAACAATCTTCTTGGATCCTTGGGCGTATAAATTCGGTGTGCCTTTCGGAAAATATGCACGTGGAATTCAAGCTGGTAAACTCTTTGTAATAAAAAAATGAGAAGAAAAATAAAAAAATCAAACATTGGCTATTCGCTAATAGTCCTGTATCTGATATTCACTCTTTGTTTTGTCTACAACGCCATGACTTGTAGCGGTATGTTCTGTGGTTTATCAATAGTATATCCAATTCTTCCTTGGCCTTTGTTTTTAGAAAATTTGGAATGGGTTCATGACGGGAAAATTACTTATTGGCTTCTAGTAGGACTCAACTCTGCAATTTTATACTTTTTGGGATTTGGCATCGAACTATTTCTCAAGAAAAGAAAACGAAAAATCTAGATAAAAATCAAAGTAAAAGACCTGTCCTCACTTTGCGGACAGGTCTTTTGGGTTTTTAACTCTGAGATTTTATTTCATTACTCCATAACAATGTAAAGTATAAAATCATTTGGAATAAAGATATAGACTATATCATCAAGATACTCCCCCACTGATGTCATCTTGAAAAGAACACCAGAGGGTTTTATGTTAGCTAAAATTGATTTTTTACCTTCATAAGGTTCGAAAAAAATGTCTATTTTCTCTGCTAGTTTCGGATATTCTTCTTTATTTATAAACTCAATAGCAATTACTTTCTTGTAAAAAAGTCTCATACCACCCTTTCCTCGCAATTTTAATACGAGTAATAAAAATAAGAATTATTAAAGAAAATCTTTTAGAAAGTACAAATCTATTTCTAGATTGTATTTAGCAATATCACATTATGATGAGTTTGTCAATAGACATTATATTGTGATGTCTATTTTTCATCCATAGTTCTTTGGAATCTTTCTCTTTTTGCTCTTTATGTTATACTTATTTTTGTGTTTCAAAATATTAAATTTCAAAAATTTTATATGAAAATTGGAATTATTTCAGATACTCATGATAATGTTGAGGGTCTCAAAAGAGCCATTGAGGAGTTCAATAAACAAAACGTGGATTTAGTATTTCATTGCGGTGATTGGGTCTCTCCCTTTATGACTGATGAATGCAAAGACTTGAATTGTAATATGGTTGGAGTTTTCGGAAACAATGATGGTGACCTTGTGCGTCTAATTGAAAAAGGTGCTGGGAAAATATCGTTCGAAATGCAATGTGCAGAAAAAGAAGTTGATGGAAGAAAAATCGCTATTTACCACGGAACTTCTATTCCCTTGCTTGATTCGCTTTTATATTGCGAAAAATATGATGCTGTTTTTTCAGGACACACACATACTGTCTCTATCAATAAATACAAAAAAACTCTACACGTAAACCCTGGATCACCAAGCTTTCCCTGGAAAGGATTCGCTAGCGTGGCAATTTATGACACAAAAGACAATTCAGCAAAAATCATTCAACTTATTCAAGAACCCTTGTTTTAAGGGTTCTAGCACGATATAAAAACAGAACGTCTCTCATCAATAATTGAGATACATTCTGCTTTTAATTACCATCTTCTAAGATAAATGCTAGATTCCCCCAATTTCATTTCTCTTATTTTCAGCTAATGGTTTCTTTGAAAAAAGTTTCCTCTTCAATACCAAGATAAAATGATTAAGCTCCTCAAGTTTAATAATTCTTCCAATAACAACAAAGACTATTCCTCCTCCAAACAATGCTGTTATCAACTGTGTGAAGACTCCCAAAAAAGTTCTGTGATCACCAAAAGGATCATCGCTTATGGAATGTTTAATAACTTGTGCAACAATCATCATAAGAGAGGTTGCTAAAAACATCTTGCCTCCAAATTTCAAAATACCCTGCCCTCGCAGAGTTCCAATTCTTTTTCTCAATAACAAAAATAATAACATTGCATTAACACTTGCAGAAACTGAAAAAGCTATCACCAATCCAATTATCCCAAAATCATTAATCAATGTTAGTGCCAATCCAATATTTATAACTTCTGAAAAGAGAGCTACAAAAAATGGAACTTTGGTATCATGGATAGCATAAAAAGTTCTTGCAAGAAGTGGAATCACACTTTGAGCCCAAAGAGACATTGCAAAAATTCCAAGTGAACCTAATGTCATTGTTGTGTTGTCCCAGTTGAAATCACCTGTTCCCAAAACAACTCTAACAATTTGTGCTCTCAGAACATATATCATAGCAGAACAAGGAATTATAAAAAATAAGATTTTCCTAAAAGTTCCAATGAATTTAGAGACAAATTCATCTTTTTTGTTCTGCGCCCAAAGACCAGAAAGAGCTGGGAAAGAAGCAATGGCAAAAGAAATACCAAATACTCCAAGTGGTACACTTTGCAGATTATTAGCAAAATTAAAAATAGCCAAACTACCTGGTGCCAACGTTGAAGCCAAAATCGTAACAACCAAAAGATTAATTTGTGTCATGGCGATTCCCATAACCCTCGGAATCATCAATGTCAACACCCTTCGAAGTTGTTTGTCTTTATAATCAAAAAGTGGGACAAACTTCAAACCACAACGCATTACCTCTGGAATTTGGATAAGCAAATGCATCAAAGCACCAAGAATCACACCAAATGCTAAACCCTTTGTTCCAAAATATTCTGAAAGAAAAAGAGCTCCGATAATAATTCCTACATTATAGAAAATCGGAGCCAATGAATAGAAAAAGAACTTTTTAAATGAATTGAGAATCCCACCAATAATTCCGGACATCCCAAGTATAATCGGCGACAACAGCATGATACGAGTAAGCTCGACAACACCTTGTTGTTTTTCCATATCATATCCAAACACTATCAACTTAACCAAATATGGAGCAAAAACAAAAAGAGCGATTGAAATAACAGTCAGCATCAAGAATCCAATTGAAAGCATTGTTCTCGCTAAACGCCAAGCCTCTTTCTTCCTCTCTTGAGAAATAAGTGAGGTAAAAACTGGCACAAAAGCTGCCGAAAGTGCGCCCAACACTAATAATCCATAGACTAAATCTGGAATTTTAAATGCTGCATAATAGATATCCAAAACATCTCCAGCCCCAAACTTTGAAGCCAAAATTCTATCCCTGAATAGACCAAGAATTCTACTTGCCATTCCCATTACAGCAATCAACATCGCACTACGTGTAATTGACTGCGAAGATTTCTCACCGTGAATAATTTTTTCCTTTAATCTTGATATCATAAAATATTTTTAGACAAAATATACAAAAACCCCATACCATTTTATTTTCGGCACTTTTCTCCCCTTTTGTCTTTGATTATTGTTTATCTATTTTTTTGATTCACTATCCTTAATTTCCTTGATTAAGGTCTCTCCATCGATTCCAAACTCTCCAACAATATCAGAAATGCTCTCGAATCTTGTAGCCACACATCCAACACATGGCAAACCATTCTTTGCAAAAATTTCTGCAGCTCTTGGATAGTTACTGATAACCTCCATAATATTAGAATCAATTGAAAGTTCAATTTTTTTTTCACTCATTGTTTTAGCTTTATTTTTTACATAATATCTTCTTAACGCATCATTGCTTCAATGATAAGCTCTGTGGCTTCTTCTTCGTTCATACCCCTAGTCATTAGTGTTTCTAATTCCTTTTGGTTAATCTTCCCAACAGAGGCTTCGTGTGTAATTCTTGCCTCATCATTAGAGACTTCAACAATTGGAACAGCTTTTGCTACAGAACCTTCACCTGAAACAATTTCCTGACAATCAATATGTCCAACTGAATTTGCCCCAAAAGCATAGGTCTCACCCTGCATAAAAACCCTTCCACCATCCTTTGCTGCTGCTCTCATCGTAACCAAACTCTTACTATTGTCGCCCCTTAAGGTAACTTTATCAATTATTGAAATACTATCTTTTTCACTCTTCCCAAAAACCTTGCTATTAATTTCACTTTTTGCATCTTTTTGCAATTCAATCTCAACCTCAATACCGACTTGCCCGACAGAACCCTTTGAAAGCACAAAATCACTCATGAAAACCCCTCCTTCACCAATCTCCACTTTAAATTTTGGCATCACTAAAATCCCAGAAGAAGTTCCATGGTAATGATGTTCTTTGTATACAAGTTTGGCATTCTTTCCAATTTTATATTTTGCTTCCATTTTATGAGTGGCTTTGTAAGCATTTGGAAAACTACAATGTGCTAAAATCTCAATCTCTGCGCCCTCTTCAAGGATCAACCTCGTCTCAATCATTTGCTTATCATTCTTCCCTTTCATACCAAAACAGAAAAAAAGTGGCTCTTTAATCTTTACCCCTTCTTGAACAATAATCTCTGCCACAACACCTCCAATTGTTTCTCTGGTCTGAGAGATAATTCCTTTTGGCATTTGCTCTGAAACTATCTTATTTTTTTCCACATAAAAATGCCCTTTTTGCTCAAGACCATGATCAATCCCGCACAATTTAGCAGTTTTAATGAAATCTTTTGAAATTTTTGTCATATATAAATCCTTCTTACTTCTTTGAATCAATTAAGATTGGTTTACTAAAAGTCCCCTTTTTAAAAGCAATACAACGATCTCTCTTCCCTTCACTGGTACAATACTTACGCATAACACATCGAAACGGACCAGTTGCCATCACTTTTCCTTTAGAGATAAGAGTCGCGCCACTAGCAATAAGTCCTGCCTCTTCCCTGTGTGTAATAAGTAGAATTGAACAACCAAGTTCTTCTTTCATCCTAAGCATTATATCGTATAATTCGTTGTACACAATTATATCCAATGATGCATCTGGCTCATCCAAAATCATCAACTTTGGTTTCATTATCATAACAGAGGCAAGTTCAATTCTTTTTCGTTCACCACCTGACAACTTATCATCCAAACTTCTATCAATAAAATCAGCTGGATCTAATCCGACGATATCTAGCGCTTTTTCCATCTGAGTTTTTGTAGCGTCCTTTTTTCCAGCACGCAAAAAATCACAAACCCGCAAGCCCTCAAATCTTGCTGGTTCTTGAAATGCAATCGTAATTCCCTTTTTTGCTCTTTCGTAAGGTTCTAGGTTTGTAATATCCTCACCTTCAAACAGAATTTTCCCTTCTTTTTTTCCATACCTATCCAGTCCCATAATTGAATATGCGACTGTTGTTTTTCCACTCCCATTTTTTCCGAGAATACAATGAATTTCACCTTTTTGAACTTTGAAATTTATATTATCCAGTAAAATTAAATCGTTCTCTTTTGACGCTATTGAAAAATTTTTAACTTCAAGCATTAATCTCTAATTTTAGCTCTTATTAGCTATTATTAGGTTATCACCTTTGTTTATGAAAAGCAACAAAAATAACTATAATTTAAATTCAATCTCTACTATACAACACACTACAAAACAAAGATTCTATAAGTATTTATATAAGCAGTTCACATAGCATTTATTCAATTTATCACTAAATAAATAATACACAAAAAAAACAGAGTGGATGTTCTGTTTCTTTGTATGCTAAACCAATCAACTATTATCTAAGTCCCATCTTGCTTTTAACTGCTTCAGCTTGACCTTTGTCAATCTGACCATTCTTTACCATCTCATTAATCTGAGCAAGAATCTTGTCTTTGTGCTGAGAAATTGCTTTTGGATTCATTGCTTGTCGCAAAACATCTTCTTGTCTTTTAGATGACATTTTTTGAAACATTTTCAATCCAAGCTTTTCTTTCATTGAAAGCTGTGAGGTATCAACATTTGCCATCGCTTCTGAAAAATCAACTGGCTGTTTGCCCTTTGCAACCTTTGCTGTACTATCATCTGGAGATTTTGGAGCAGTCTCTCCCTTTTCTTCCGTTTTCTTTTTTCCAAAAAAATCTTTTATTCCCATTTTCTTTTTTATATAATACTAATTATTTTATACCTTATAAAATTTTATCATTTTGATAATCTTTTGCAAGAAAAAATTAAAGCTTCTTCAAATATCTCCTCATTGCAACAAGCGAACTCATAACTCCCAAAATTATACCAAAAGCAAATTGAACCAAAACAATAATAAAAATATGCTTGATAAAATACACCGATAGAAAATCCTTTAGGAACTTCGTATTAGAGAAAGCAAAAACTGAACTTGCAGCATCTCCACTCGTAATATATTTTAGATATAAAAACGAAAACGGAATAGCAAAAAACGCTGCTGTAATTCCATAGAAAATACCTTCCCAAATAAAAGGAAGTCTAACATAGTTGTTGGAAGCACCCACAAGTTTCATGATTTCAATCTCTTGCTTATGAGAATACATTGTGATTCTGATGCTATTGAATGTTACAAGAATTGCAACCAATGAAAGAGTCAGAGCCAATGTAATTGAAAATTTTCTAGTAGTTTTTATCTCATCACTAAGTCCGTCGATTATGTCTCTATATTTATGATAGTTAATCTCCTCAACATACTTAGCCGAAACACTTGTTTCAATCTTCTTAACAACATCCTCGTATTGACTTGGGTCATAAGTTCTTACAACCAATGTGTCATATAGAAAATTTTCACCCAAAGTTTCAATTCCACTCTGAATTGTACTACCACTTTGCGTAAAGCTTTTAAACTCAATTAATGCTTGTTCTTTGTCTATCAGTTCAACTGAAGAAACTTTGTCATATCCTTGAATTTCATTTTGAAAGTCTTTGACTTCGCTTGTTGATGTTTCTGGTTTTATTTCAACTGAAATATTCACTCTATTTTGAACATCCTTCAAACGCAAGTCATTTGCACCAATAATTGCCAACTGAGTATTAACGACAAAAAGAGTAATCACCATAACACTTACAGTTGCAACAGAAAGCCATCCATTTCGCATGAAGTTCTTAACACCAGCTTCAAATGTTCTTCTTAATTTTATCCACATTTATTTTTATTTAAAGTTGATACTTTCCTTTTTGTTTATCACTCACGATTCGACCATTTTCCATCACCACAACCCTCCTAGCAATTCTATCAACAATTCCATTATCATGAGTTGCCAGCAGAACAGTTGTGCCAAATTCATTTATTTTGAGTAAAAGTTGAATAATTTCCCAGGTAGAAACTGGATCTAGATTTCCAGTCGGCTCATCTGCAATCAACACCTTTGGTTTATTCACAAGCGCTCTTGCCAATGCCACTCGTTGTTGTTCGCCACCAGAAACTTCTCGTGGATAATTTTCCATTTTATCTGCTAATCCTACAATATCCAATATCTTTGGAACTGTTTCCCTTATCTCACCATCACTTTTCCCTGCTACTTCAAGTGCAAAAGAAACATTCTCAGCCAAAGTTTTCTTTGGTAATAACTTATAGTCCTGAAAGACTGTTCCGATATTTCTCCTCAAAATTGGAAGCTCTTTAGGTCTTAAATCAACAATGTTTGTTTCGTCAAATAAAACAGTTCCTGTTGTAGGTTTTTCCTCTGTATAAATTAATTTGAGTAAGGTTGATTTACCAGCGCCAGAATGTCCAACAACCGAAACAAACTCTCCCGGATTTACGTTAAAGTTTATATTCTCTAGGGCAGGAGAACTTCCAGGGTATACTTTGGAAATATTCTCAAATTTTATCATTTTTATTTTTTATTCTGTTATTTTCAACTATTCTTTGGTCTTGCTCCTTAAATATTTCTCAATAAAAGTATCTAGATTCCCCGCTAAAACAGATTCTATGTCTGCTGTCTGTTCACCTGTTCTATGATCCTTTACCATCTTATACGGATGAAGCACATATGACCTTATTTGACTGCCCCACTCAGCAGAAATATGTGCTCCTTTCAATCTCTTTTCCTTTTCGATTCTCTTATTTTCTTTTATCTGTAATAGTCTTGAACGCAAAATTGCCAATGCTTTTTCTTTATTTTGAAGCTGAGATCTCTCATTCTGACAACTAACAACTGTTTTGGTTGGAAGATGTGTAACCCTCACTGCTGAATCAGTTGTATTAACAGACTGACCACCAGCTCCAGAGGCACGAAAAGTATCAATCTTCAGTTCAGTGCTATCAATTTCAATCTCCTTGTTATTCTCTATAAGCGGAATCACTTCTACTAATACAAAAGAGGTTTGCCTTAAGTTATCAGAGTTAAATGGTGAAAGTCTTACTAGTCTATGAACACCTGCTTCTGGAGCAAAATTGCCATATGCAAACTTTCCACTTACCTCAAACATAACACTTTTTATCCCAGCCTCAGACCCCTTTGTTTCTTGAAGAATTGTTACTTTGTATAATTTCCTTTCACAAAACTTCAAAAACATTCTCAAAACCATTCCTGTCCAATCCTGCGCATCATCACCTCCAGCACCAGCATGAATAGAAACCACAGCGTTCCCCTCGTCATAAGGACCACTGTATAGTTTCTCTATTTCGAAAATTCTAAACTCATCTAAGCTCTTTCTATATTGACCAATTGCCAACTTCAAGTCATTACTATTCTCCTCTTCGATTATTCCCAAAAATTCTTGCAGGTTATTGATTTGCATCTTCAGTTTTTGCCATCTTTCAATTCTATCTTTCAAATTCTCTATTTTCTGCATCACCATTCCTGCTTCCTTGGAATCATCCCAAAAGTTTTCTTCTTGAGACTTAATTTTCAATTTTACTATTTCATCTTTATCCTTCTCAGAGTCAAGACAGTCGTCTAATTGGACGATTTTATTTTCTAATTCTTTTGATTTTTTCCTTAATTCATCTAGTGTCATATTCTAATATTATACCTTAGGTCATTGAAAAAATCAAAGTACCAGTATACAATAATCTTAGCGACATGCTTCCTTAGCTCAGTTGGTAGAGCAATGCACTCGTAACGCATAGGTCGTCGGTTCAAACCCGACAGGAAGCTCATTTTAAAAATCTCACTAAAAACAAAAATGAAAAAAGTTTCAGCCCTAGGAAAAATAGCTTTAAAAATTAAATATCCAAAACTAATATTATTCGCCCTCTCAATTGTTTTGGGAGTATTGATTTATACAGATGAAAATAATTTTAATTTTCATTTATTAATTCAAAAATTTGGATATTTTGCAACATTCCTTGCCGGTGGACTTTTCTCAAATGGACTCACCCTAAGTCCTGCAATTGCTATTCTTTTTCTGATTGGAAAAACTCAACCTATTTTGATTGCTGGAATTGTAGCAATCATTGGATCCATTATTGGTAATTTTTTCATTTTCCAATATCTAAAAATTTCCTATGCTGAAGAAGTTGACGATGCTTCTCAAACAAAAATATTCCGTTGGCTTATTAGGCAACTTGATAGATTCACTCCTATATTTATCAGAAAATATATCTTGCCCATTTTTGCTGGAATTGTTTCAGCGCTTCCTTTTCCCGATGAATTTGCAACAGCACTTGTACATGCATCAAAAGATTTTTCTTTTATAACATTTTCTATTTTTTCTTTCATTTTCAATGCCTTTGGTATTTTCATCATTCTTTGGATTGGGAAGATATTGTAGAAAATAGTTATGAGCTTAACATTCCACTCTGTGACCAAATTCAAAATCCCCTACCAGCATTGCTAGTCGGGGATTTTAGCGTTCCTTTTAACGCAGTTTACCACTTTTTAGTTCCACTCTTGTGGTCTATGTAGAATTTCTCACTTCTGCCAAGAATCATTCCATCAAAAATACGTCTGATTCTTATTCTTGCATTGTGATCATCTTTTGTCTTGGATTTTCGCATGTCCCATCTTTTTGAACCATCATTAGATGTATTATCTGCATCTCGGACAACCTTCCAACTATTTCCTCCTGTACAGGAATATTCAATTCTAATCCG
>Ga0209633_10000733_pt1 | contig 36863 bp, 34 predicted proteins | sample Cruoilmetagenom1_FD_187290 | JGI IMG/M metagenome (GOLD analysis project Ga0209633, IMG submission 187290) | Oil polluted marine microbial communities from Coal Oil Point, Santa Barbara, California, USA - Sample 1 (SPAdes) (version 2) | ecosystem: Environmental > Aquatic > Marine > Oil seeps ...
TGTGATCATCTTTTGTCTTGGATTTTCGCATGTCCCATCTTTTTGAACCATCATTAGATGTATTATCTGCATCTCGGACAACCTTCCAACTATTTCCTCCTGTACAGGAATATTCAATTCTAATCCGTTCAGATGTTGGAAGATTTTTGGATGTCCATTTAATCTTTGGTCTGTCTTTGGATCTCCATTTTTTATTTCTTCTTGGAGAAGTAATTGTTATTGTTGGAAGAAGAGGTTCCTTTATGATTATTGTTTGCGAGATGGATACAGAGAATTCTCCGTCGCTTACTGACATTATTGCTTTGTAAGTTCCAATATCATAGTAATGAGAAGGATTCATTTCATTAGAAGTTTCTCCGTCTCCGAAATTCCAGATCCAATCTCTGATGTAGCTTTCTGTTAGATCTGTGAAGTCTATGATTACAGGTCCTATTATGTTAGTTGAACTTGCAGAAAATTTTGGTGTAAAAGGAATTACTGTTACTTCTACTACTCCGTATTCATCTGAATTGGATGATATATCATCGTCATCATCGTTTTCAATGTCTACGAAGAAATAGATTTTGCAGAAGCCATTTTCTACCTGAAAAGATTCACTTCTTCCTGGTCCTTGGACCGTGACAGTTTGTCCGTCACTTGAAAGTGTGATTGTTATTTTTCCCATCTTTTTGGTTACTGTTTCGTGTGGATCGAGATCGAACAGATTGTCTTCGTCTATCTTGGTATCGTCTATGTCGAAATTCTTTCCGTGATCTACTCGGTAGTCAGAGTCAATGTCTTCGGCATATGCTCCAGAATCATTTTCTATTCTGACTTCTCCTTCAATCTGGAAGGATTGTCCTGGATAGAGTTGTTTTTCTACTCTGTGTTCGTAGTTGTTTGTTCCATAAACTGCGAGGTAGAAGTCCTTGATGTGGAGATCTGAGTCTGAGTCTTGGGTTTGGATTGTGGGATCGGAGAGGTCGCTATCATTAGATTCCTGATTGTTTTGTTCAATCTCCTGCCTTTCTTCCTCGGTAAGTTCATTTATATCTTTTGCTACACCATCTGAAGAAATTTCTTCGACATCGTCACCGCTATCATCTTCAATTTCACCAGGACTCATGCCAAGCAAGAAAAGCATGTGACCACCCATATTCCACCAAGCAACTTCTTTGTTATCGATAGAAAGATGATGCACGTCTAAGCCAGTTAATGTGTAATTGTGATATTCAGTCTTGTTTTTATCATAAAGAAAAAACCAACTCCCTTGGAAAAAACTAGCTGACCCCCAAAATCCATCAGTTTGCTGAATAAAAACATCAACGACCTTTACATTATTTTCAATTATCAAGCTTTTACTAAGCCAAACAATTGGGTCAATGAGTCCCATGTACTGAACTTGAAAATCATGAAATCTCAGTGAACTTGCTAAATTAATAACAAACTTTCCTCCAGCACTATAGCCCGCAAGGAAGATACCATCGCCTTCTTCATAGATAGCTTCTATCCAATTAAGGGCACTTGTAATATTTGCTGTGTCGTTGTAAACACGAGCTTTGATTTCACAATCTAATTTCGCTTTGACGAAAACAATCGAGGCATCGACACCGTTGCTATTTTCGTTACCATTTTTACCTACTGCAACCTTTTCAACAAGTGCGTACCTGTCACTATCCGCAAGTTGATTCATGTCAATTCCAGCCAATGGATCCGCATACCATCCATCAGAAAAAACATTCACATAAGACTTGACTCCTCCATGTGAGCCAACAAAAATAATTTTTGCCATTACAGGCGAAATACCAAAAAACATCATGACAATTGCCAAACAAATAACTCTTTTCACAACAAACCTCCTTTTCGTAAAATTTTCAAGAAACTAGCTTACCAATAAAATACTATTAGTAATTGAAGATACACCATTATATCTTCAATTGTTTTTCCAAATTAGAATCGGAAGAACTAAAAAAATACAATCCTTGAACCTAATAATTACTTACTGCTATAACAAGGCTCTTAATTAATTGGGTTTTTTCTTTTATAAAATCATCAACTTCTTCCTGCGTAAAATTTTGATGTTCTTTTGTTCTTTGTTCTGTGTGAGTTGTTATCTCTTTTCTCAAAGAAATGTGGTAGGTTTTTCTTTTTCCTAATATCTCAGGATCGTCTATTTGTAGATTCATTTCATTTTCATCTCTAGAGACTGATTCCCTAAAACGAACTATTACTGACTTTCCATTAATTTCAACTTTTTCGCACCAAGTTTTATATTTATTTGCTCCTGGTTTATATTCCCAGTTCTCACAGTAGCTCTTAAAAGACCTATTCACTACTGTCACATCGTCAGGGTTGTCACGATTTCCACTATGATATGCTCTAACATATTTTATATCACCCTTTGAAAAACGCGCGATAAATTGTTCATTCTTATTTCCTGCTGTTCCAGCTTCAATTTCTGCATCCTCAGGAATTTTCACAGTAAAACGAAGATTTTCATTTGCATAAGATCTCCAACCATTACCTAAATCAATAATTGTCTCCTTATTTCTATTTTTTGCCATATAACTAACCAAGACGATGATCACAAAAACAACCATCAGACCCAAGCCAATTTTTTTGTAACTAAATTTCTTCATTCTTCTAATCTAAAACTTATACCCTCATTCTAACAAAAAATACTATTAAAAATAGTATTTTATTTATTATTTTAAATAGTAATTCAATTATAGCAAAAAAAGGTTTGGTTATCAAATCTTTTGGAATTTACTTTATTTGAACTTTGAATTTTAAATAGATGCATCTATAGGGGTATCTATAGATGCATCTATTTGTGTTGAATGCTTAGTTGTGTTTATTTCAAAATTATCTGCTTCAATTGAGTCATCAAAATTGTGTTTTTGGAACTACGAAACACTCTACGATGTTCTGTATCTCCACTTAAAAAGCATGTAACAAATCGCTTATTCTTAGTCCTTAAATCTAGAATAAAAATAGTCCCAAGCAGCTTTACCGCTTGGGACTATTCTAACTTCAACAAAGAATCTGTTGACTAGCTTTTAGGATTAAAAAATGGGCGACCCATGCAAATGTAGTGAGCTCCTTCTTTACTCATTTCCTCTGGATCATGCAGATTCTTGCCGTCGAATATCACAAGTTTGTTCATTGCTTTCTTCAAGCGTTCAAGATCAAGTAAACGAAATTCCATCGCATCCGTAAGAATGACAAGCGCATCCGCATCTTTGGTTGTGACATATTGATCATCACAATACTCAATGCCTTTCACATTGCCAAACTCATTACGAAAAATTTCTTTTGCGTGTTCATCAAACACAGAGACTGTTCCACCTTTTTCAAGAATCGTACGAATAACATCAAAAGAAGCCGCTTCACGAACATCATCTGTTCCTGGTTTGAAGGAAAGTCCCCATACTGCAATTTTCTTACCAGTAATATCTCCCTTCTCAAAATAATTAAGAATTTTCCCGATAAAACGCATTCTTTGCTCGTGATTGATTTCCATCACTTCTTTGAAAATTCCTGCATCCATGCCAGATTCTTCCATGATTGCAATCAAGGCTCGAACATCTTTTGGGAAACATGAACCACCAAAAGTAGCACCACCAGGAAACAAAAAGGCTGTTCCAATACGCGAATCCGTTCCAATTCCCCTCCGAACTTCCGTTACATCCGCCCCAAACTTCTCCGCTAAAGGCGTGATTGCATTCATCGCTGAAATTCGCATCGCCAGCATTGTATTCGCAACAACCTTTGTCAGTTCTGCGCTAGGACGAGACATAAATATCATTCTATCACTTGTGCGCATGAAAGGCACATAAATCTTTCTCATCACTCTTTGAGCTTCTTTGTCATTAGTTCCAATCACCACGCGATCTGGATATTCAAAATCATGAATAGCCCTGCCCTCTTTCAAAAACTCAGGATTTGAAACAACAACATGAAAAAATCTATCCTCTCCACTCTTGATTTGAGAATTAAGAATTTCCTCAACTTCATCCCCAGTCCCGACAGGTACTGTGGATTTCTGAATCACAATCTTCGAACTATCTGCATTTTCTTGAATTGTACGAGCAACCGCAAAAACTGCTGAAAGATCAGCTTCCTCACTGCCCTTCTTGGTTGGCGTACCAACTGCAATGAAAATCACTTTGCAATTCTTTACTGCAAGAGAAGCATTGGTTGTAAAAGAAAGATTTCCAGATTGTACACCCTTTTCAATCCTAACTGGTAAATCCTTTTCAACTATTGGACACTCTCCTTTTTTGAGTCTTTCGATTTTTGTTTCGTCGATATCAACACACGTAACGTTGTGACCTGCGTTTACGAAGCATGCACCAGTTACAAGACCGACATAACCCGTCCCAAAAACTGCAATTTTTTCCATTTGTTTTTCCTTTTTAGTTGATTACATATATTTATAATATACCTAAATCCACATCTTAAGAACTTATCAATATTATATCGTCAACACTTTTTTTGTCAAACGAAAACTAATTCCCAAAAAACGTATAACTTGGTATACTAATATATAAGAAGTGGTACTAAATCACAAAAGCGATTATTTTCAAAATTGAAGAATCTCCAAAAAGCAAAAGCAAAGAATGTTCAAAAAAATACCAAGAAAAAGTTTTCTCTAGATAATTTAAGCCGAAAACAATTCAATGTATTAAGAATCTCAATTTATTTATTGGGAATTTTTATTGTCTTGGGTTTCATCGTTTCACATGTATTGCAATTAGAAGTAATTTCTTTCAATAATTTAGAAATAAAAAATCAAGATAGATATACAACTATTGACTATTTCAGCAGAAAAGATCATTCAAAAATTACCCTTTCGTTTAAACTAGAAGAAGATACTTTTGAAAGATTAGACACAGATAAAACTTCAATAAAAGCAATCCGAACATTGTCCCCATTGCTGAGAAAGCATGGCAATATTATCGCAGAAGAGAAAGAACTTTCAGAAAGAATGTTCAAAAAGAATGAAACATCTGTTTCTAATGGAAATATCATTTCTACTTTCTTTTCCAAGTTCTATATTGAGCAAGGAAGCTTAAGAAAAATAGCGGATGAAGATATTAGAAATATTTTCAAAACCAACAAGTTTAAAACTAAAAAATTAGCAAAGGATGATTTCCAAAAACTAGGAATCGGAGAATTGCTTACTTCTGAAGACTTGAAAAAAGACTCTCACTTTCCAAAAGATTTAATCATTGAATCAGGTGGAAAATTTTATATCACAGGCGCTAATACGCTACATCCAATTTTCTCTAAAAAATTGATTTCTAAAATCAATCCAGAATTTTCTTTCATTTCAGGTATCTCACCTAGTGAAGCTAATATGCAAAAAATGCAATGCTCAAAAGATCCTGAGATGAAAAGTTTGATTTGCAAAACCTCACTAAAAGAAATATCATCCTCGGAAAGCAATGTATATCATTTTGAAATAACTGGAATTCAAAAAGAAGATATCACGGAATCAAGACTGGACTTTGGAATTGAAAAAACTTTTGATAATTATTTCAAAAGATTTAAAGAACTTTTTTGGTAAAAATAAAAATGAAATTTGATTTAAAGAAAAAAACTCAAGGATTCAAAAAACTCAGTGTAGAAGCTTGGGATGTTTTTATTGAAAAAATAGTTAGAAAGCCAAAATCACGAAAAGACGTTGTTTTGAGAGATGTTTTTTGGGTTTCATTGGGATTGTTTTTAGTGTTTTCTTGGATAAAAACAACTAGCCCAATCGTGATTAAGCCTTTTTTGAGTCCCGTGATTTTTTTAACTTCAATATTTGCAGTTTTATTTCTAATAAAAGATGAGAGCCTTAACCAAGGTTTATCGAAAATAAATAATTTCTTATTTTATGGATTACTGCTTTTTTTAGCAATTATAAACCTCTTGCACACATCCTTCAGCAAAGATTTATTACTAGGATCATTATATCCTATCAATCTAACACCTTTTATTGTCAAGAATATTGTTCCAAGTTTACTAATACTAACAATTATTTCTGGTTTTTTTGTCTTTAAAAAAACCAACACTAACAAAGAAAAGAGAGCATCAAAAAGAAATAAATGGGGATACCTTGTTATACTTATACTTCTAATTGCTATCGGCTTTGGATTACGTGTTTATAAATTGGATTATCTATCACCTACAAGAGATGAGTATTTTCATCTAAATGCTGCAAAACACATGTTGACAAATGGTTATTTTAACTACGAAAGAGCTAAAATTATGACATATTCCACTTTTTGGTCTTGGAAATTCTTCAACAACAATGAATCATCGATTTTTTGGGCAAGGCTTATTCCTGTAATCTTTGGGACCGTCTCTATTCCATTGATTTATTATCTGACAAAGACGATATCTAATCGAAAAGTTGCTTTAATTTCAGCCGCTTTCTTAACATTCTCACCGTTCCATATCGGAATGAGTCGTTACATTAGAGAATATATACTCTTTTTCAACATACTCATACTGGAACTTATTGTCATTTTAAATTACATAAACTACGTTAGAAGAGAGAACAAAATAACTAAGAAACTTTTACGAAAAAGTGTCACTTTTGTTTTATTTTTAGCTGTTTTTATTGGTTTTTACTTTGCTGATTGGCTATCAACATACATAATTAACGTTGGTGTTGTACTGATAATATTAGGTGTTTCTTTTATACTTATTGTGTTTAGAAAAAGAGGTGAAATAATTAAAAAAATAAAATCCATACACTCAAAAAAACAAATTGTTAGAATAGTTTTGTTTCTTGTTTTATCAATCTCAATTACCTGGGGTGTGTTCAAGGAGATCATATTAAACAATGAACATTTTAGGTTTCATAATTTTAATGTGTCATGGTTTAATGTTTTTTTTCAACCAGCTAGTGGAAAACAGTTGTTCTATCAAGGAATCTTCCCCTTGTACGCATTACTGCTACTTTTTTTCATTAGCTTAGTTAGAACCAAGAAAAGTTTTCTTAAATTAATAATAACTATCAGTTTTTGGTTATTGCTAGTATTTTTCACATTATTCTTTGATAGATATAATGATGCTAGGTATATTTTTACCATCCAACTATTTTTTACTATATTATTCAGCATCTCCATCTTCATGTTTTTCTCTATTTTTCAAAAAAATATTATAACAAAAATTATTTTGATTTTCTTTCTGTTGTCTGTTTTCAGTCCCATCTCCACAACGAAATCTTTAATTAATGAAAAAAATGGCCAAAAAAACAAAAAGCAAGACCTAATACATAGAGACACTTTTCTTCTAATGAAAAAACTAGAAAATCTAGGATTTGAGCCGGGTCGAACAGCCATGGTCTCACCGAATTATCTATTCACTTATTTTTACGATTTCTCCTTCGATAACAAAAAGGGTTCGGGCAAAGACGTTGGAACGGGTGGACTTTATGAATTATTTCCGTGTGATAAGAGCTTTGAAAAAAAAATTACTAAAATTATATCACAAAACAAAACAGGATTCTTCGTTACTGATAAAAACAGAAATTATCACTGGGCACCACAAGAAATTAGAGGAAAAACTGGTTGTGTACCAACTGAGGATACTAAGTTTGGTAATTATGAGTTACAATATTTAACAGATGTTGGAGAAATGAGAGGTTTTAGTATTTTCAAATGGGAAATAAAATGATACACAAACTTAAAAATCAATATAAACAAGGCAAAGAATTTATATCATTCTCACTATTTAAATTTGCTGGACAAGGAATGGAGATGCTTACGCCTTTACTAATTGCAACACTAGTAACTCCAGATTTTTTTGGAAAATACTCATTGGCCAAAATGATTATCTTCTTTTTTTCATCTTTCTTTATAGCATCCTCATCAACACCTTTTATTGTCTATGCTAACAAAGAAAAAAAGGTTCATGGAAAAATAAATAAATCATTCTCGATTCAATTTACAGTAATTGCGATTGCAATCATTCTCTTCCTAACAACGATTGCCTTATTCTCAGAACAACTAAAGGACTTTGCTAATATATCGACGCTTGAACTTTTTGTTTTATTCCCAGCCTTTATTGGAATTGCTATAAAATTATTTGGTGAGAACATTTTCCTGGCTCTAAATAAAAAATTGATTCACTCACTTGTAGGATTGGTTTTTGGTTTTTCAGTGTTATTTTTTTCAATATTGTCAATCACATTCTATGAGGGAAGTTTAGCTTACTTATTTCTTCCGCATTTTATCTCAGGATTGGTAATATTTCTTTTTCTCAAAAGATACCTACCAATTGAGAAACTTGGACCATTTAAACTACACAAGGAAAATACAAAAAAATTTATGATATTTACGGGCTGGCAGGCTATTGGCTTAACAGCTGTCTATTTTATTAATTGGGGAGACAACCTAGTTCTCCGTTATTTTGTGTCTGTAGAAGAAATTGGGGTTTACAATCTAGGCTATCAAATATTCAAGGGTCTAATAACAACCAGTTTTATAATTAGTTCTTATTTCATGCCTTTTGTAATTAAAAACATTCATAATAAAGAAAAAATGCGGAAATATCTATACAAAAAAAGACCCGTTATCTTATTTTCAGGTCTTCTTGTTTTGATCTTTTTTTACTTTCTAGTTTCACCTATTTTCAAAATTTTCTACGGTCCTGAATATCTTAATTCGATTTTAATTTTGAAAATTTTAATAATCCCAACAATTCTACACTTATTTATAGTTTTTTACCTTCCCATATTAAATAGCCTTGAGAAATATAAATTTATTCAAATTGTGAATATATTAGCTGTTATTCTAAATGTTAGCTTAAATATAATCTTAGTGAAAAAATTTGGCATCTTTGGAGCAGCCATAAGTACAACCACGGTATACGCTTCTATGTTTTTTGCTTACTTAGTTTACATAAACAAACTAAAATTAACATAGACTATCCCTTTAAATCAAATTACTTAATCCCTCTCTATAAAACCCAACCAGCCTTCTGTTGGTTTGAACTTAAAATTAGTTTTTTTTATATTTTTCAAATTACTTTTCCAAATTATATCCTGTTCTTTTGTAGCACAAATTGTCCAGTGCGCTAAGCGAAAACCCTCTTTTATCTGAGGTATTTTTTTATAATCAAAACCTATTACACTAGCAGCTACTCTGTCTATGCAAACTGGATTCAGTCCACCTATTAGCAAACCAGCCTTTCTTGGGCGACCTTTCATTGGACCTTCTTGATCAGCCGCAATTATTCCATCACCAATACAAAGATATTTTCTTTGTATGTTTTCTTGTAGCACGCCACTCTTATTAGCATAAAAAATAATTACATTTATATCATTTATAACCCTCCACAAGGTATCATTTCCATACCATGACCCTTCAGTTATATTTTTATCCAGATATTCTTTCCTACAACCAGTTCCGGCTTTTTTATTCCTGTGTCTCCTTTGCTTACTTAAATAAGTTTTAACAAAAATGAAAAAAAAGTTCGTTGCTTTATACCTCTTCATAAAGGACATAACCCTTGACTTTAAATAAGTGAGGGTGATGTTATCCACCTCATCACCACCTTGCATTTTTACTCCCCTTCTATGGTGAGCAATCCAGCTCTTGTCTCCATTTATTCCTATTAAATTCTTTAGGGAAAAAGTCATACCAGCCTTTCTGTGTGTTTTAAGCTTTGGTAAATTTATAAACAAATCAGCTTCTAAAACCGTCCTTGGTATACAATATTCATTAACTTCGTCATTGTGATGTTTTATAACCGTACCAGGTGGATAATCTGTTATTTCAAAAAGTTTAGAATATTTGATTATAGGGGTCAAAAAGGAATTTACACCCAAGTCTACTGAACAATAACCATTTGGATCTCCCTTTTGTTTATTTTTTTCATAAATAACCTCTTCTTTGTTAATTAATGCGATTTCTCTTCTAAAATCTAGAACATTAATCTTTATTCCCCCTTTACTATAAAAATCTACCAATTCTTTTAAACCCCCAATTTGCAAAAGATTGTTCCAATCTGCAGACTGCAAGGGAACATCACAGATTACAATCTCTACTTGGCCATTCGTTGCTAGCAAAATATAATCAATAAGAGGTCTTACCACACTAGCATGAGTTATGCTAGATAAGGAACCTAATCGTCCTATAGGGTGTCTATCAAAAACTAAATTTGGCTTCAAAATAACCTTTTGTGTTTTTTTAACAAGATCTGCAAGAGGATTCCACTTATTCTTACCAACATTTTCAACATCCAACTCTAAATCTATTAAGATTTTTCTCACTGCTTCGTAGATTTCATTATCACCATCTTCATTGATAATATAATCATAAACATCAAAATCCTTAAATTCTGGAAATAGCTTATTCGGAGAAAATGGGACATCTGGATAGCTTAAGCTGCTTGTTTTTCTTACAGAGACTATACTGGTATTCATATATTTTTACTCAACTTTACTTAGTGTATATAAATATTTTCCACTTTCCAAAGGCTTTATTTCGCTCACTACTTCAAATTTCACCTTACATTCATTCCCCATAACTTTCTTAATAGAATCAATAATTTTCTTTTTCTCTTTATCAAATTGTTCCTCATTCTCTACAACAACCTTTATTATGATACAATTATAATCTTCTTGAATTGCCTGAAATTTAGAAATAAATCCTTTATTAAAAACAACCCCTATAAAATGAATAAAGAACTCTCCTGGAACAATTCCTCCCTCTTTGGTTCTAAACACACTCATCTCTCTGCCTTCAATTTGCTCAATTAATGGAAACCCTCTTCCACAGGAACATTTGGATTTCTTAGATACAGTAGCAAAATCACCCATATCATACCTTATCAAAGGCATAGCGTAATTATTCAACGTTGTTATATACACTCTACCTGTCTCCCCGGCTAGACAAGGCTCCATGTCTTCATTGAGAATTTCTATGTACTGATCAAACATATTCATGTGCAAACCCTCTTGCTTTTCACAAGAAAAGGCCGCTAATCCAACTTCTCGAGATCCGTACTGATTAAAGACCTTACATCCGAAAACCTCTTCTACTAATTCCTTCATTTCTTCATAAACTGTGCCGGCCGTAGCGATTAGACCTTCAGGACTATGGATTTTAAGCTTATTCCGCTTGATAAACTTGGCTAATTCATAAATAGATTGAACATATGCTTCTATAACTATTGGCTTCTCCTTATTTATAGTATTAACAAAGGAGTTCATTTCCTTATTCCCCATTTTAAAAGCATTCAGAGTTTTGATATTTAATATCTTCTCACTAATAAAGCCGTCCTTTCCTTGTGTACCTTGTAAAATCTCTCGCTCTGAACCCCAAATCTTTACGACTCTATCTCCGCCCTCCTTGTTAACCCACTTATCAAAGAAGATTTTCGAACCCTTGCCTGTTTCTTTCGACTCAAGACCTTGCAAAAAAGTCGTTGGTTCCCCAGTCGATCCACCAGAAGTATTTTTAAAAAAAAATCCCTTATATCCTTCACTTTTCAAATTTACAAAGTCTCTCTTTAAATCTTGCTTTCTCAGTATTGGAAAACTTTGAATATTTTCCAAAATCGTCTCCTTGGAAAGTTTAATGTTTTGTTCTTTTGCAATAGCTCTGTAGAAAGGAACATTTTTTATAGAATAGCTTACTATTTCAAAAAGTTTTTCTTTTTGAAGCTCCACGCATTCCTTACTAGTTTTATACTCCATGTCTCTCATTAGATTGACATACTTGTACCTGCCTTTTGATTTGATTCTGAGTGCAATTTGCGCTATTATTTTTTTAAAATCAATTATGCTCATATCTTCTGTTTATTTAATTATTCCAAAATAACTTTCGAAAAAAATTCTGAAACACTTGAAATGCTTCTTTTTTCTTTTATGTATTTTATGTTATTTTCATAAAAGAAAATCAATCTCTTTTTATCTGCTAGTTCACTGAATTGAAGAAACATTCTCTCCACACTATTATCACAAAAAGCTCCCAATGATTCTTCTTTAATCAAATTATCCGGATTTACGTGCAAAGACAAAATTGGCAAACCAAAACTCAAAGCTTCTAAAACAGTCATTGGAAACTCTCCTTCATACTTACTAGTAAGAACAAACACTTTGGAAATTTTTAACATATCCAAAACCTTTTTATTTTTAAGATTCACATAAAGAGTTACATTAGCAAACAACCTAGCTCTTTCTTCTATCAAATTAAAAGTTTCTAAGTCGTTAGTTTTAGAACAAATCATGACAAATTCTTTTTCGGGATTTTCCTTAGCCAAATCTAAAAATAAATCTGGTCTTTTCCATTTCTCACACCTACCAACCCAAATTCCATCAACATGTTTCTTTGTTTGTTGATGAGCAATCTTTTTGCAATCAACTCCTTTCCTCAAAATAAAGAGCTTTTTCCTATCTATCTTCATTAATTTTATAGCATCTTGATATTCCTGCAAACTTTGAACAAAGATTTTATCAACAACATGTCTTAATATAAAAATTAGAAGCACCTTAACAACAACATTTGCATACACCACGCTTTTACCATTAACCTCATTATCATGTGCCACCATATAAATAATTTTTTTTCTAAATATAAAAGAAAAAAGAGCCACAAAGAATAATCCTCTGTTCAAACATCTTTGCACATAGATATCTGCATTAGCACAAAACATACCTTTTAATAGATAAAAAATTTGGAGAAAAAAATTATCATTCGATTTAAAAGACCTAAAAAGCTTAATCCCTCCGTATGATTCTATAAAACTTTGATTAAAGTTCCCAACAACAAAAGATATATCAAAATATTTTTTGTTGTTTAATTCTTGAGCCATATCATGTAACTGAATCTCTGCCCCACCATGAGAGGCTTCGCTCTTTGTATTGAAAAGTGGGTAAACAGAAGAAGAGATAAAACATACTTTATTGCTTTTTTTTCTACTCAATGATTTCATTTTGTATTCTCTAAAATTTCCTTAAATCTCTCAATATTTATTTTGATATCATGATTTTCTTCAACATACTTTCTACTATTATTGCTTTTAATTCTCCACTTACGATAATCCTTAGTGATTTCTTTTAAGTAATCGCACATTTGTTCAAAATTGCTATTTGCACAATAACCACAATTATACTCATTAAGAAAGTTATCTGGATTAACATTCAGAGAAAGAATCGGGGTTCCACTAATACAGGATTGGATAAATGTATTTGGAAAACCCTCATAGTCTGAAGTATTTATAAAAACTTTTGCGTGATCATAGTATTCCTGAATTTTATCAAACGGGACAAAGTCTACAAACTTAACATTTTTAATCTTAAAAGCTCGCAACTTTGCTTTTCTGTAAACACTTTCCTGCCCTACTGAACTTGGACATATCATCCTAAAAGTTTCACCGGGAAATCTTTCTGCTAAATCTAAGAATTTTTGAGGTTTTTTAATAGCGGCGCTCCTAGACACCCATAATATTTCTTTCTTTTGAGCGTTTTTTCGACCGCTTAAAATAAAAACATTTTTTAGCACGATACTATCTAGTTTATGATTTTTGTATAACATTTCCTTATTAAGTTCATTTTGCACCAAGATTTGATCAGCTCTCTTCAGTCCAAACTTATACATCTTTCCCAAAAAACCACCTCTCGCAATAAAACTCCCGTCCACGCCAATATCACTAGATGTCCTATGTAGATGTTTTTTATTATTAATCATGGAGAAGAATGATACTAGTCCTATGACCGGATGTGCCGTAGTAGTTATATAAATATCTGCATCTAATTTCCTTAAAAGCTGATATAACTTAAATAGTTGAGCAACTTCAATGAAAGAAACTCCTTTAGCTCTAGGGCTTAAAAATTTATATAGAAAAACTCCGTCCCTCTCTTCTTTATCTTTTTGTCCATAATCCCCTACAATAAAAGAAATTTGATATTTCTCATCCTTAGCTAACTCTTTAGCTAAATAACTCATTTGTACCTCAGCTCCTCCGAAAGTACCTTCAACTTTTTGATTAAATAGCTGGTATGCTTTTAATGAAATAAAGCAAATTTTTTTCTTTTTGACTACTAGTTCAGAGACCATCTATTTTATTTTCTTAAAAATAAATTCATTACACCCAGTCCATCCCTTCGTGTCAACACTTTTTATCAAAGAAAAGTTTCTCTTTTTAAAAAACTCGATCATTTCCTTTTTTGATGCATATTCATAAGGGTAACCACCCACCCAATCAACAACATCATGATAAAAATCCATCCCCCTTCTTTTTTCTAAACAATTCTTATTTATTAACCTAAAAAACATCTTTTTAAGACAATAAAAGAACAATATCATACATTTCCTGATTATTACTGGGGAGATGTTATAAATCCACTTAATTGTCCTCCAAGTTGACGACGTCCAATGTTTATTGTAAATAGCAATAACAAAATATCCATCTTTTTCAACTAAAATCATTGCATTTTTAATCGCTTTCCACATATCACCTGTGTGATGGAGTACTCCCCAAGAATAAACAATATCAAATTTCCCCCATTTATCATATCCAGATTCCAATATCGACTGCTTTTGAAAATCAATTCTCTCTTCTTTAGCAAAACGTTCTTTATTAAAAAATGCTGTCTTCACACTGTTTTCCGAAATATCAAATCCAACAACTTTTGTCGCTCCAATCTTCTTTGCTGCTAGAGAGAAAATTCCACTTCCACTTCCAATATCCAAGAAACTTCCATTTTTTACTTTCTCTTTGCCAATTAAACACTCAACTGATTTCTCAGCCTCTTTCAAACTTTTTCCATCTAAAGATTTTTTTGAAAAATCCATCCAGTTCTTCCCAAAATCAAATGTTTTCATCTTATTTTTTGAAATATTCTTTATACCACAAATTAAGTGCCATCAAAGACCACAGTTTTCTAGAATGATCTTTTTTGTTTTGATGACTTTCAAAGAGTTGTCTTACCTTTTGCTCTTTCATTATTTTAAAAACCAAACCCTCTTTATCAAAAAGTATCTTTTCCAAATCATCCTTCAATTCCCTCCTAAACCAATGAGTTATTGGAATAGAAAAACCCCTCTTCTTTCGATACAAAATATCTCTATCTAGGTATTTTTCTAGCATTTTCTTAAAAATCTTCTTTCTTCTTCCAAAAATATCTATTTTTTGACTAGTTTTCATCTGAGCACATAACTCCACAAACTCATAATCTAAAATTGGACTTCTGCTTTCCAATCCATTGGCCATTGTCGCAATATCCACCTTCACCATTAAATCATCGGGAACATAGGTATTGAAATCTAGATATAAAATTTGGTCCAGTCCTTTCAAATCCTTTTTTTCAAATCTATCAAATGTCTCGTATTGTTTCTTTTTAAACTCCTTCTTATACTTTTCTTTATAAAAATCCTCTTTATAGAAAACATCAAAATAGTGTGTGAAATTGAAGTGTTGTCTCACTGCTTTTTCATTCAACAACCTTAAAAATAAAGAAATTTTATATAGCAAAAAAGAATCTTTTGTTTTTGCTATTTCTAATACTTTTTTTGCTATCATTCCTTTTAGAGGTAAAAAACGAAACAAAGGAATCCAAAGATGTCTTTCGTATTTATCATAACCTGCAAAATTTTCATCACCACCATCTCCATTCAATGCCACTGTGACATACTTGGAAGTTTTTTCTGCTAGAATATACATTGGTAACTGAGAACTATCTGCATATGGCTCCTCATATTGCCTAATTAATTTTTTGATTAAAGGCTTCAGGTCATCAGGACCAACTAAAAATTCTCGATGGTCCGTCTTGTATTTTTTGGCAACTTTTTTTGCAAATTTACTCTCATCAAAATCCTTCTCTTTGAACTTAATCGTGAAAGTTTTAAGTTGTTTTTTGAATTTTGAAGCAAAGGCCACAATCGCACTTGAATCAACACCACCACTCAAAAAAGCACCAATTTCAACGTCTGCAATCATTCTCTTTTTAACACTTTCCTCTAATTTCTCTTCAATTTTTTTAATCAATTCCTTTTCCGAAAGTTCCGATTTTTTTGAATATTCCAATTCCCAATATTTCTTGATTTCCATCACTTTATTGTCCAAATTCAAAACAAAATAACTAGCTTGTGGAAGTTTGAAAATATTCCTAAACCCAGTTCTTGGAGCTGGAACATACTGCAATGTTAGATATTCATTAACTGCTTCAAGATCTACCTCTCTTTTCACATCTTGTGTTAGAATTGCCTTTAATTCGCTTGAAAAAATAAAACGGTCCTTATCAAGATAGTACTTTAAAGGCTTTTTTCCAAAACGATCTCTGGCTCCAAAAAGAATATTCTTTTGTTTATCAAAAATCACAAAAGCGAACATTCCATTAAATTTATTCACACAATCAAAACCGAATTCAAGATAGGCAGCCCCCAAAACCTCTGTATCAGAGGTAGAAATAAATTTATAACCTTTTCTTACTAAATCATCTTTAATTTCCTGAAAATTATAGATTTCACCATTAAAAACAATTTCTATTTCACTCTTCTTGTGGGAATAATTCATTGGTTGATGCCCTCTTGGAGAAAGATCAATGATTGACAACCGAAGATGTCCAAAACCAACATTTCCATCCAAAAAAATTCCCTGGTCATCAGGGCCACGATGTTTAATTTCCTCATTCATCAAATCAATTTCTTTCCTGGAAACTTTCTTTTTATTCAGCTTTACGATTCCATTAATTCCACACATACTTTCTTAATAAATTTCTAAATATTTATCAGCCATATCCTCCCAATTCATTTTCATGGCTTTGCTTCTACTGGACCTTTGTTTTTCCAACAGGGAGTTTCTATCTGCATACAACCTCTCAAATGCTCCGAATATCGCTTTCTGATTTCCCTTTTTAATCACAATTCCGTTCCAACTATCAACAAGTTCCTTCGTACCTCCGGTGTCAGTAGCGATAACAGCAAGTCCCGAAGCCATTGCTTCTAGCAATGAGTTACTCATCCCTTCATTCAAAGAAGGAAGCACAAAAACGTTCCCTTTTCTATACAAATCTGGCATTTCCCTTCTCGATAGTGCTCCTAGGAATATAATTTTATTCTTTATGTTACTTTCTAGTACAACTTCTTCCAAACTATTCTTGAGGTTACCATCGCCAGCAAGAATTAGTTTTGCATCATCCTTATCTTTGGCAAAAGCCAAAAATGCTTTTACCAAAAGATCGACACCTTTTCTTTCAATTAACCTTGATGTTGAAATAACAATAAATTCATCATTTTGTTCACTGTTTGGGAAAAATAATTCCGTATCAACACCATTATAGATAACTTCTATTTCTTGATTTTTTTTAGTCCTTAGAGCTAGCTCTTTCAATCCTTCAGAATTAGTCACAACCTTCTTGGCTCTTCCCCAAACAATCTTACTCAACCAACTGAAAAATAAAATATCTAGCATTCTATATTTTTCACTATAGAAAGGAACGTCACTTCCGCGCAATGAAACAATATATGGCAAACCAAGAAACATTGCGATGAAACCAGAAGGAATTCCAAAAAAAGCATGTGCCAGATCAAAAGTATTTTCTCTTTTCAATTTTCTACAATACCAAAAAGTCTTCCAGGAATATGTTAACAAATCTTTATTTGATTGTAGGTGAACTTGATCATTTTTGCCGATATCTAAATAATGAATCTTTATATTCTTAGCAAACTTTTCAACATGAAATTTGTTAGCAGAAGAAGTGACTAGATCAATTTCGATATCCTTTTTTCCAGACAAAACACTCAACATGTTGAATGTTGCAGTTGCGGCACCTCCTCCAATAGGTGGGAATTCGTAATTTAATATTAGAATTCTTTTCTTATTTTCCTTGATTTGTTTCAATTTTCTATTTGCTATTCTTTATATTTCTGCTTGTCACTGCCACTGCTCTTAATTTCATTTCTCAAAAAATCATAATACTTCTTATTTCCATTCCTAGATTCAGTCATTCCTTGTTTTAGAACAGATATTTGCGCCTCGTTCCCAATCTTCACTCTTAATTTTTTATCTTCAATTAGTCTCCTCAGTCTATTTGTCCACTCTCTTTTATTTTTCGCTAACATTCCATTTTTTCCATCTTCAATTATTTCCTTAAAAGTTTGATTTGCAAATGCCACTGTTGGAACTCTTAGGATACCAGCTTCTAGAAATTTAATCTCGCTCTTGGATCTACTAAATTCATCATCTAGCAGTGGAGCTAGATTTATATCTATCTTAGCAATAACTTTAAATAATTCTTTCATGGGAACAAATTTCAGCCTTTCGATTTGACTCTCAAATTCACTAAATTTATCATCTAGCTCCAAAGGACCAACAATAACAAGATGAGTCTGTGGATACTTCCTTAAAATATCAACAAGGACATCTTCGATTGTAGCAAAATCCTTATTATGACTTGGGGAACCACTGAAATAACCCATACGAACCAATCCATCACCAACTTCCTTGCCCTTTAAAACTTTCTTAATATTTTTAATATCCATTTTTGATAGCTTATTTCGGGAAACAAAAACATTCTTATCATATTCCTCCAATTTCTTACTCAAAAAAGTTGTCGAAGTAACACATGTTTTGACATAATCATCATTCAAAATTTCAGCAGCTATCCCCTTTTTTATTTGCTGCTTTTCTAATTTGTTTATACTATTGTAATATTCTGTTTTGTGTAGATATTCAGGATCATAATTAAGATCGTCTGTTTCAAATAAAATTGTTTTTTGTGATTCCTTTATTCTAGCAATAAACCGTTGTAATTCCTTTGTACGCAAAGTTCTATGAAAAATAAAGATCAAGAAACTATCAGCAAAATCTAATAATTTTTTATTATCTTGCACTGCAACTGAAGCCTTGATATTGTTATTGTTCAATTCCTCTGCTTGATTATGACAACGATAGACAGCACTTCTACCGACTCCTCCTGTCACAAACAAAACATCTCCTGAATCAACTCTTTTATTAAAAATTCCAAGAGCCTCCTTCACTTTTAAAGAAGCATTCAGAAAACCGTCTGTTCTAATTGAATTTATAACTTTCCCAAATCTTGAAATCCAAATCTTCATATATCAGTTTAAACTATCTTATAATATTTCTTATACCAATTCACAAAATTCTTAATACCTTCTTCAATCCTAATATTTGGCTCCCAGCCTAATTTTCTTAGCTTTGAAATATCTGCAACAGTTGAAGGAACATCACCTGGTTGAATTGGCATTAGATTTTTCTTTGCCTCTATACCAACATTCTCCTCTATAACTTCGATAAACCTCAAAAGCGTCTCTTCCTTATCACCACCAATATTCATGATTTCACATTCAAAATTTGCATCTAAAACAGCAATCGTACCAGAAACGATATCGTCAATATATGTAAAATTTCTAGTCATTTTTCCAAAATTATACACGTCAATTTGTTCACCTTTAAGAATTTTATCCGTAAACAAAAAAAGTGCCATGTCTGGTCTTCCCCATGGACCATAGACCGTGAAAAATCTAAGTCCTGTTGTATTTAATTTGTGAATATGACTATAGGTGTGAGCAATCAGCTCAGTAGCTCTTTTTGTTGCTGCATATGGGGAAATTGGAGTATCCACTCTATCCTTTTCAGAAAAAGGAACTTTTTTATTATTTCCATATACAGAAGAAGAAGACGCATACACAAAATTTTCAACATCATATTTTACAGCCATTTCAAGCAGGACATTTGTGCCACGTACATTCACTTCTTCATATAATAAAGGATCCTCCAAGGAACTCCTAACACCAGCCATTGCTGCTAGATGGATAACTTTATTAGGCATTTCCTTCTCAAAGACGCTATCAGCAAACTCTAAATCTTGAATATTTCCTTCATATAAAGAAAAGGGGCTATCCCCTAAAATTGCTTTAATTCTATCTCTTTTTAACGCTGGATCATAATAATCGTTAAAATTATCTATCAAAACGATTTTGTCTCCTCTATCAATCAGCTGTCTAGCAATAGCGCTGCCAATAAAACCAGCTCCACCCGTAATTAGAACTTTCATTTTTTGTTTTAATTTTCTTTGATTATATTTTCACCACCACGCAAAGAAACAACTGTCTTTTCATCAAATTCATCCTCAATCTCTGTCATTGTAATTATCTCTTTCCCAACAGCGTGGTTTATTTTTTCGATATCCTCACGAATTCTTCTACCTTCATAGTTTTTATCTATTCCCAAAAGCTCTTTCACGTCCTCCATGAACATGGAACCCTTCTCACATAGTGCCAATAATAATACATATGCTTCTCCAACAATATGAAGTTCTGTATTATTTATACTGTATGCAATTTGCAAATCATTATTTAAATTAAAAAACTCATGTCGATAAATCATAACTTTGTTTCATTTCTTATTTCCCTAGAACTTTATACTTATTATATGTCAGATTCAGTCTTTAATCAATCACAGAATCATTCTGCAGAGCCTCTATCTGCAAACATAATAAAAAGCCCAAAACCCAAACTAACCATTGCTACAATATCCAGAAGTTTTGGCAAAAAACTATTCGAGATAATAAAATGTAAATTATTAGCAACAAAAAAACAAAGTGCTGAAACTAAAAAAATCTTTTTTTGCATATTTTAAAAAATATTCTGACTACTTATTTTTACTTTATGGATAGACAAATCCATTTAAAAAAGGTAAAACGACTATTTTTCTCTTTGTTGATATCTTATCAAACATTTTATTTATTTACAAAACATTTTTGTTGGTGATAATTGACAAAAAGAAGAAAACTAATAAGATGGGTAAGATTTCAGCTAAATCATTTATTCACAAAAAAACATAGTTGCAATTTCACAACAACATCAAGAATCCTCTATTAAAGCCACTCGAACTAATGATCTACGAAGTAAAGAAACAAAAAAAGAAATATCTACATTTCTTAGAAACAAACACTAGCGACCATTGCATTTATTGTGAAAAAGAACTCTTTATTAAGGAATTTAAATATTGGATGATTCTGGAAAATCGTTTTCTATACGACAAGATAGCTAAAATGAGTCATATGCTGGCACTCAAAAAAACATGTTTCTGGAGAAGAGAATCTTTCAACACAAGAAAAAGATGAACTTCTAGAAATAAAGAAAAATCATCTAAAAGATTATAGTGTAATCGTGGAGAGTACTCCAAGAGCAACAACTATACCAGATCATTATCATTTACATTTGATGAGATATCACTCAAACTAGCGAACTTAGAAAAATTTTATACCTGTAATACCCTTTTTTTTCCCGGGGGGAGTATTATTTTACTTGTTTTCTTAGAAAAATAGTGCTTTAATTAAAAGTCGTGTTTATATTGCGACATTTTTCAGTTCATTAAGCTCTTAACAAAATTTATTAAACTCAAAACAAAAGGAGGCTTTCATGACTTCAAATTGGGACTATCTAACTATTAGATCTATCTTGGAAAATGGTTTGCGGAATTTTTTTCCAAAAGAATGCAAAATACTTGATGAATGTTTTTTCCTTGATGTAGCAGTTCCAAAAACCGAAAAAGACATAGCCTATGGTGATATGAATAAGCTTGAAAAAGCACTTATCACGATATCGCGTCTTTGTCTTCAGGAAAGTTATCGCATTTCAGGGACTGGACCAATAAAGGCAGAAACAGAAGGTGCTTTCTATCTCGTCGACCCAGATCTATTTGAAAAACGTTCAAAACTTTCGATATTGAATATGGTTTTTTCGAATTTTTTTCAAAGCTCTCTTGACAGATTCAATCAAAAGAAAGCCCGTGCCTATCTGAGTTCAAGAGAAGGATTTGAAATCATTTTAGACCCACAGCTCAGCTGTAACCCAGTAGAAGTTCCCATGAAAAAGATACCAACAGACAAAAGTCTCGGCGATATTTTCATTGAAAACCTTCTGGGTGACCTTGATTTGCAAAAAGCTGCAAATTTTGATAGCGAGCCTGCGCCTCTACCAAAAAATATTCCCACTATCGGAATCTTGAATAATTTCGAGACCATAATGTTTCAATCTTTCGCCTTTCTCCTTCAGCAAACGCTGGAGAAAAGAGCCATCTTCAATAAAGAAGACCTTGAGCCTGCACAGCACAGCCAACTTGAGCGATGGACAACAGCAACAGAAATTTTCAATGAACTTTTTGCAAGATCTGTCTTCATGAGATTTCCAAACCTAAACGAGGATGAGTTCTTGGTCGGAGAAGGTTTTGTGATTGGACAAGATAAAAACAATGTTCCACAAGACGATATCCAGTTGGTATTGTTGCCAGTTTCAAGCCTAGTTGCTCCCGATGAAATGTTGGGGATAGAAAGAAGCGAAAGCATAACATCGGTTAGCGAAGGATTCGACCTTAAAAGGTGGAACCCTAGCAAAAAAGTAAAACCGAATTAAAAAATGTTTTGTTAGACTATCAAAAAGACGCTCTGGAAAAAATTTTCCAAAGCGTCTTTTAATTTTATTTCAAATTCTCTTCTAATCCATCATTCATTTGATCTTGAACCTTTCTTTCCACTTCTTCAATTTGTTTCTTTGCTTGCTCTTTTTGTTCTTTTGCAGAATTTATTCGTGATAAATATAATGGTATTATAAACAACAATGTTATAATAGTTGTAAAAATTACCACTATTATAGTAAATCCACTTTGCTTTGTTTTCATTTTTTAAATTTTGTTTACTATTACCCTTTTACTATAGCATAAAGCCTTATACAAAAGAATTTTATAATTTAAAAACCGCTTGATAGCGGTTTTTAAAAATAACACAAACTATTCTTAATACCTATAGTGTTCTGACTTATAAGGACCGTCAACTGATACATTAATATAATCAGCCTGTTCTTTAGTAAGTTTCGTTAGATTGACTCCTAGCTTGCTCAAATGAAGCCTGGCAACCTCTTCATCTAGAACTTTTGAAAGAATGTAGACACCTATTTTATATTTCTTTTCCCATAGATCAATCTGAGCTAGAACTTGATTAGTAAAAGATGCGCTCATCACAAAACTTGGATGCCCTGTAGCATTTCCCAAATTAACAAGTCGCCCCCTTGAAAGAAGTACTATTGCATGTCCATCTGGAAATATAAATTTATCAACCTGAGGCTTAATGTTAACCTCTTTAATTCCTTTATATTTCTCAAGAGCCTCAACTTCAATTTCATTATCAAAGTGCCCAATATTACACACAATTGACTCATCTTTCATTTTTTCCATATGTTTAACCTTGATAATACTCTTATTACCAGTTGTTGTAACATATACATCACCCTCGTCCAATGCCTCTTCTAATGTTTTGACTTCAAATCCCTCCATAGCAGCTTGTAGTGCACAAATCGGATCTATTTCAGTTATAATAACTCGCGCTCCGAATCCACGCATGCTCTGAGCACAACCTTTCCCAACATCACCATATCCACAAACAACGACAACCTTTCCAGCGACCATCACATCTGTTCCACGTTTAATTCCATCAGCAAGAGATTCTCTACAACCATAAAGGTTGTCAAATTTACTTTTAGTAACTGAATCATTAACATTAATTGCAGGAAAAAGAAGCTTTCCTTCTTTAAACATTTGATAGAGTCTATGTACTCCTGTTGTAGTCTCCTCAGAAACACCGATTACTTCCTTAAGAGTTTCATTCCAAAAATTCTTATCTTTTTTATAACCAGAAGCCAAATTATTTATAAGTTCTCTTTCATCCTCTCCTGAATTTGAATAATCTGCCTTTAAAACTTTAGGGTCATTCTCAATTTCAACTCCTTTGTGAAGCATTAATGTTGCGTCCGAACCATCATCAACGATTAGATTAGGACCTTTCCCGTCCTTAAATTTGAAAATTTGTCTTGTACACCACCAATACTCTTTTAGAGTTTCGCCTTTCCAAGCAAACACTGGAATGCCTTTTTGCGCAATAGCTGCAGCTGCATGATCTTGAGTTGAAAAGATATTACAAGACGCCCAACGAACATCCGCACCCAATTGAACTAATGTTTCAATTAATACAGCTGTTTGTATTGTCATGTGTAAACTACCAGCAATTTTTGCTCCCTGAAGTGGTTTTTTGTTAGAATATTTTTTTCTCAAAGCCATGAGTCCTGGCATTTCTTTCTCTGCTATCTCGATTTCCTTTCTGCCATATTCGGCTAAAGAAATATCTTTAATTTTAAAATCTTCCATTTTAGATAGACTTTTTAGTATATTATTATTTTTTTGGCAAATATTTTCGAACTGAATCAATATGTTTTTCATGCAATCTAGCCCCGGGACTCGCGACTACAAGTGAAGAGACATAGCTTGCAATGTCTCCAGCTTCTTCAAAATCCATATCATTTGCAATTCCATGCAAAATACCAGCAGCATACATATCTCCTGCACCATTTGTATTCTCAACTTCAACTTTATTCGGCTTAAATCTATAAACAACATCCTTTGTCTTTATTAAACTACCACGCTCTCCCAGTTTAACAACTGCAATCTCACACATATCAGAAATATCATTCAGAGCCTCTTCACTTTCTTTTCCTGTAAATTCTCTAGCCTCGTCTTCATTAGCAAATACAATATCTATATGTTCTTTTATTACATCTTCAAAAAGAGCTTTGTTCCTAGCAACGAGGCCTCTATTAGATAAATCTAATGATATTTTTGTATCTGAATTTTTAGCAATTGCTATTGCATGAAAAATAGCCCTACAAACTAAGGGGTCCTCCAATTGATATGCCTCTATATGAAAAATCTTGGCATTTTCAATTTCTTCTCTGTCGATATGTTCTTTATCAAGTCCAGAAGCAGCACCGAGGTGTGTTGCAAAAGTTCTTTCTCCATCTGGCGTAATAAAAGTAAAGGCATGTCCAGTTGCATCAGAGGAATGATTGTGAAGATATAAGACAACCCCTTCTTGCTGTGTTTTTTCTTTATATTCCCTTCCATACTCATCCTCACCAATCATACCCATAAAACCAGCTCTAGTACCTAAAACATTAACACCAGAGATAGCATTAGCAGAACTTCCTCCTGGAATAATTTGTTTTTTATAAGCTTTTGTTTCATTTTCAATATCCAGACTCTGATCTTTCGAAATAAGGTTCATGGAACCTTTTTCAAAATTCATTTTTTCTAAAGCATCATCCTCTATTTCTATAACAATATCCAATAAAGGACTGCCAATTCCAATAACAGCACATTTATTTTTATTTACTTTAGACATTTATTTTTTTCAAATCTTAGAATATTTTCCAGTTTATCACAGTTTACTCTTTCATCAAACCTCATAGATGCATCTATAGAGACTTCCATAGATACATCTGTGGAAGTCTCTATATTTGGCATTTTTTAGAAAAAGTTATATAATTAAGCAAAGCCTTCAGAATAAGGATACAAAAAAATTGAAACCCACCTTGAATTTTCAGGGAAAAATATTTTTTTCCGATATTATTTTCTAGGGATTCAGACGTTCCTTTGCATTGAGGGCTTTTGAAAATGATAAAACTACTGACATCCATTGGACATCAGTAGTCTATTTTTTTGCATTATATGCATTGTAATTTATGTAAATACTCAAGATTGAGCCCTAAAGGTCCACCCTTTAACCATTTCCAAAATCTTTCGAGAAACACCTTCATCCAATTCAGTCGGAAAAATATGCAATCCCCCAGAAAATTTCATCAGTTCTTGTGTTGAGATAAAAACATTCTTATTTAAATCAATTAAAAAAATATTTGAATCATTCTCCTCTTGTTTTTGTGTCTTGAATGAAAGTAGACACTCTTTGTTTTTGACTGTGAATAAACTTTTATTCACATGAGAAAATTCACCACCATATAACATGGGAATAAGCACAAGATTAATGAAAAAAGCCTTCAAATCATAGAAATAAGCATTAGGAATAAATAATTCATTTCCAAAATCTCGATGAAAATCCTTGGCTATATTCGCAACCTGTGCAATCTCCCAAATATCCATTGGTGACATCTTCACTAAATGATTTTGTGACCCCTTAAGTCTCCTTTTCCTATATTCCATACTGGGATGGTGCAGAATATCAATTACTTCAATAATAGGAGAGTCCTTACCATGATTTTTCAAAAAGAATCTTCTCAAGTTACAATAACACTCCTTTTGTGCAACAGAAGAATTCATAGATTCTTCGATAAAAACATTCTTTATTTCTCTGGATTTCACCATGAGTCTACACTCCTTACTTTTGACACAAAAAAACTCTTATGTTTATTGTTAAGAACTGCCAACGAAATCAACATTAATTGACTCTAAATTAAAGCACGTTTATAGCCTAAAATCAAGTATATCACCTATAGAAAGTTAAACTTTCCCCAATTTAAACTATCCAAAAAATCCTCTTTTGAACCAATATAAGCTCTTCTGGTATTTTCATTACCAATCAGGATATAGATAAATTCAAGCTCTTGTTTGTCGGAATTTTCTTCTTTTGAAAATTTATGAGCCATGTCAGTTGGAGATACTATTTTTCTTCCACTCACAAGCGATGTCTCAAACTCAAGACCCTCTTTTTTTCCAGGAACCTCGAGATATGCATCATACACTAACTCTGAACAAACAAACGCATCCCTTGTATCAAAATCAAAATTATAATCATATGGCTTACCAAAATTCTCAAAAGCACGCAAAACCGCTTTAAGTCTGTCACTTTTTGTCAATTTCGGTCTTAGAACAACCACGAAATCAGCCTTTGCAGAAACTGTTAGGCTCTGTAAAACTACACCTGACTCAATCGCCTCTAGCGTTGATCTCTCTTCTCCATCCTTATCCTTTTTTTGATATTCAGCGTAAACCAAAGGGAAATTTTCCTTAGTATATTCCTCAAAATTATTCTTATCTTCAACTGGAAATTCATCAATAAAATAATCGTTCATTTGTTGCATAGACCCTGTGTATAGTGCTGAATGAGTCCAGAAACCAGGTATACCGACATTACTTAAATGGGCTATCCTTCTTTGCAACATGATATCACCAGGTTCCATAACCTCATTCATTTTCAAAATTTGATCTCTGGTTATAAACTCACGCTTATCCTCGTTAGCTAAAATGATATGCCCCATTGTATTAGCAACATTTTTTTGAACAGGAAACCAAGTCTCAAACATTCTGCTCTCCAAACCATCAGATGACACCTTTAGATAACTTTTAAGAGCCTTATCGGAATTATTAAACAGATATGCAAAACTTTCATTAGACTTCGTTTGCAAAATTAGAAAAGACTCACCAAAATCCTCTCTGACAGAACCGAAGAAAACCTTCATATAACTCCACCCAAGATTGATTCTCAGTTTAGTTTTAGGCTTATAATACCTACTTGCCATCTCTTGATATATATTATCCCTTTTAAGCAGGCTGTTTTCTTCGTTTAGAATTTTCTTCTTAGTCTCGTCTTCTGAAATAGTTGTTATCATTCTTTGCACAATTTCATATTTTTTTACATACAAACTATATGAAATTATAAAAGATTTAGTTCTACTATCACGCAACTTAAATCTCGGGATGCTGTCAAAATAACGATGCAAATCAGTCAATGATTCTGAATAGATTACGGCTTTAATAAATTTATTAAAGCGAGTTCTAGTTTCATCTGCTGTTCCAATAGTTTCTTGTTTTTTTGCAAGAATTTCCAACAACTCATTACCTGAAGATTCTAGGTAATCCATAGCTATAACGGCTTTTTTTAAATCCTCATCCACCCTCTCTTCAATTTCAAGATTACTCATTCCACGAAAAGGATTTTCAGTAGACGGTCTTACTGTAAAAAATGAAATCATCAAAACAGCCAAGAAAAAAGCTAGAAAAACTCTCCACTTTTTATGAGAATAATAGTCTTTTGCGAAATTGTATGTATGGAACCTCTCAAAGACCTTGCGAGATATATATATTCGATAAATCAATGGTATAAACGAGATTATGTAAAATCCAAAACCTATAACAAAATGATAAGGATAGAGAATTTTAACACCTATAAATGCAAGAGCAATAAACATCAACACCACATTCACAATAAATGCAATTGCGATTTGTTTCTTTCTTCTTGTAAATATATCAGCAAGCGTTGTTATATCTTCTTTGGCAGCTTTTTTCATTTTTGTTTTAGTTAATATCTATAAACATTCTAGCACAAAAAGCAAACGTCCACATTTCAATTTGAATTTGTGAACTTTTCTAACTAGAAAACATATAGTTATTTTTTGCTACAACTTTTTATTCTTTCTGTATCTTTATCGGCAAGATCGCTCCAATCATCTTGTAAGTTTCTAAACTCTTCACCATCAAGATATTCAACAAAATTGAAATATTGCGAATGAACTCCTTTGCTTTTTTTAGCATGTTTAATCGGGCACCAGAAACGTTCAGTTCTTCCTCCTACCTCTTGAGAATAAGCAATTAAACAATTTACATAACTGCAATAAAGGCAGTTTATTTTCTCTAACCAATTCAAATATGACAAGAAAGCTCTATCGAAAACAAAATAATCCTTCATTTTCACTAAAGGAATTCCATAGAGACGGAAAGCTACTTGATGATAGAGCTCTAAAGCAAAATGAAAAATAACTGCTGGGATAAAAACTCCATATATAAACGGCGCACTCAATGTAAATTTAAAAATAAGCAAAGGTTTTGACTTTAATACAGCTTCAACTACTCCAACCTTCCATTTTTTCAATTTAAATTTATCACGAATTGCTTCTGCTATCAGATTTCTTTGCTGGGATAGCTTCTCAATTCTCTCTTCAAAACCCTTTTTGATTTCATCTGAGAGCTTTTCTAAACTTTCAATTTTATCATCCTTGTGGGTTTTTAGAATTCTTTTAGCTTCTTCAAGCTTTTTTTCTAACTTTTTACCTAGCTCATTCATCAAACTAAAATATTTTATTTATAAAACATTATCTATAGTAACATCAAAAAAGCTATCTGAAAATAGCTAGGGTTTGGAGTTATGTAAATTAAAAATGACTCAATTTCTCAAGTCATTTTTAATTATTTTTCACTAAACATATTGCGATAAAAAAGCCTACTCTTCTAAAACTTTTTGCGCAGCAATAATCAAAGGATAGACAGTTGGCGCCGGAGTCAGCAAAGGATGTGTTGCCACTTGCATTCTAGCTAGATCAAAAGCTGTTACCTTTTTTTGGATACCTAGCGCTAGAAGATTTATCATTTCACCAACTTCTTCAGGTCCCATAAGCTGAGCTCCTACTAATACTTTATCTGATTTCCTAAATAATAATTTAACTTTAATAGGACTAGTTTCCGGCAATGCAGCTGGATGATGGCAAGCAACTTCAAATTCACCGACAGTTATCTTGGCATCAGTAACTTTGAAATCCTCCTCTTTAAGTCCATAATTCAGAATTGAATTCTCCGTTAAACCTGTTACAGCATATGCAATATCATTAATCATAGTTGAGAAAGAAGCTAGTGTTCCAATGTTTTTAATGAATTCATCCGTTTTAAAAACGTTAACACCAGCAATTCTGGCTTCATAGCAAGCAGTAGAAGCTAATAATGCAGGAATAGCTTTGCCACTTATTAAACACTTTTTTTCAGCACAATCACCAATAGCATAGATGTCACTGAAATTAGTTTGCATAAATTCATTAACTCTAATTGCACCATTTTCAATCAACTCTATTGTTGTACTTTCTATTAGCTTTGTATTAGGTCTAGCACCAACTGCAATGATTACCATGTCAGCTGAAATAGAATCCTCTTCTTTCAAAAATAACTCCATTGAATTATCTGCTTTTTTTGATATTTTCTCAATCTCTGTGTCTAATTTTATTTCAACGCCCACTTTGCTCAAACCTTCTTGTAAGTTATCTGAAAAGTTCCTGTCCATTGTAGTTCCTAGACAGTTTCCAAGTCTTTCAACAAGTGTCACTTTTTTATCCTCGAAACTACTAAACTCTTCCGCAAATTCAACTCCTATATAACCACCTCCGACTATCACAATCCTTTTAGCTGCTTGAGCAGCTTTTTTCATCTCTTTAAGATAATCAAGATTTTTGTTAGCAAACCAAATATTTGCTTGTTCAATACCCTCTATCGGAGGAACTACTGGTTTTGAGCCTAAAGCAAGAATAGCTTGTTCGAAAATAATTTCTTCACCACTTCTAGTTTTTGCCAATTTTTGCTCAGGATTAATATTTACAATTTCCTCAATCAAAATTTCAACTCCATTATCAACCAAACTTTTATCTGGCAGAATATCTTGGTCAACACTTTGCAATCGATTGAAAACATAAGGAATACCACAAGGAATCACACCTTGTTTCTCAGTTCTTACTAAGGTTATTTTTTTGTTATGATTCTTTTTCTTAGCAGTAACAGCTGCTATTAAACCAGCAGGACCACCACCGATCACCAATAGATCTACTTCCTTCATTTTATCCAATAATTAGTTATTAAATCTTTTCTATTTTTTTAATAAGAGCTTCAAAATTGTTTTTCAAGTTAGGATTTTTTTCCACCACAGGAATCATCTCAACTAAAGCCTTTGCAAAACATTTGTCATAAGAAAACTTAGTGACAACTTCTATATCATTCTCTTTTGCGAATTTTTCAATTTCTACACAATAATCTCTATCTAAATCAAATTTATTTATCACAATACCACAATTGATTTCAAAATACTCAACAATCTCAAAAGCTCGTCGCAAATCGAATAAACTGGCCTCTGTTGGCTCTACTACCAAAATACAATAATCACTACCAGTGACAGAAGCTATCACTGGACAACCAATTCCTGCAGCTGCATCAATCAAATTGAATTCGGTATCTTCTTTTGCAACTTTTTGAGTTTCACTCCTAACCTCAGCCACCAATTTGCCAGAACCAGAAGCTCCCATTTTTAACTGAGAAGAAACCAGAAGGAATCCATATCCTGTATCAACATGACCAATCTTAGCATTGTTTACTGCAATTAAACTTATTGCACCAACAGGACATACAAGATTAGCGATCCCACAACCTTCACAACTCATTTTTTTTAATTTTGGTTTGTTTTGAACCCAATCAATAGCATCAAAATTACAAGAATCATAGCATTTTTTACAAGAAATACATTTTTCTAAATCAAAAATTGCCCGCTTACTGGTAGAAATATCTTGCCAAGCTATAAAGTCATCCTCTTTTTTGCCAAAAACCAATGCCAAATTAGCAGCATCTACATCACAATCAGTTAAAATTATTTTATGCTTTTGAGCTAATAGAATCCCTAGTGAAGCAGTTATACTGCTCTTTCCGACACCACCCTTTCCAGAAAGCACCGTTATTGTTTTCATATTATTTATTACTTAAATGTGTAGATTTTTCTAATTTTTTTAGATTGCCTTGGTTAAAATCTTCGATCGATTGTTTCACATCAGCAACTTTGATTAAATATATTTCAACAAAACTATCCCTCAACAGATGAAATGCAATCTCTCCAATTTCTTTGGTTAATATCGCATCAACTTTCTCACCTAGAACATTCCTTGAAACCAATAATCCTACTTGAATATCTTTATCAAAATAGATATTTTCTTTAACATAGAATGAAGAAATTTTCTTATCCTCCAATGTGATAAATAGAAGATATTTTGCTCTTCCAAAGTGCATGACAATTCCTGAATCCAGTCCATTATCCTCTTTCACTGGAATAAGCAATTTAATACTGTCAGTCTTATATGGTTCAATATGGATTGACAATGCATCAATTTGAGAAAAACTTTCTTTAACTTTGATTTCAATTATTTCTGAAATATCATGTGCCCTTGCGACATTCATGTTCTTGAGTAATTTAATCGTAGCTTCACCAAAAACAAAAAGTCCTGATTGTCTAAGTTTCAAACCAGACAAGTCTTTCACGTCATCAATTCCTAAAATCAGCTCCTTTATTCCCTCCTCCAATTCTTTATCAGGACTAGCATCCATCAATGAATAGATTGCAATTTTTGCATTTTGGTAACCGATTTTTATAATCATAAAAGATAGTCCCATTCCGACGATGCCCTCAATATAGCCTATCTTGAAATAAGCTAATAAAATCCCTCCAAAAATAACCAAAGAAGAGACCACGTCAACTTTTGATTCTTGTGCATTAGCGACAAGGCTCTGAGAATTAATCTCTTTTCCGACCTTATCTTCATAAATTGCAATAGCATATGAAACAACAGCTGATGACAAAGGCACTGTCAAAACCAAAAGAGGAAGTTTGAAATCTGTTATGACAAAAAATTTGTCATAACTCTCCAAAAATATCTCATATGCTGCATAGAAAATGAAAAATGAGGCAATTATGGTAGCAAAATTTTCAGCTTTATAGTAGCCATATGGAAATTTTTTATTATACTTCTTCTGAGAAATTTTCAATCCGAACCAAGAAGAAAAAATAGCAGCAATATCAACAGCACTATGAATCGCATCAGCAACTAGGAGTAAACTACCGGACAAAAACCCAATAACTCCTTTAGTAATTGCTAAAAAAACTGTTGCTATGGTAGCAATTTTTGCAGCTCTTGCGCCTTTTTTTAATATTCTTTCTTTATTCACAGATCATTTTTGTTAATCTTTTGATTTCATCATTTTCAATTGGCAATCCCTTTGTATAACTTAAAAAGATATCTTTAGAATATGGAATGTTGGCAATTATTTTTGCTTGATATTTACTTGCTACAGACTCAACTAGCTCAATATCTCCAATATCAAAACGGTTTATTATAATATCAGTATCTACTTTTATTTTTTCTACAAGCGCTAGAATTAACCCCAAATCATGAGCACCAAGTGTTGTTGGTTCTGTAACAGCAATCACTTTGTCACAATTCTCCAATGCAACAACAACTGGACAATGTATTCCAGCCGCTGTATCCATAATAACAAAATCGTACTTATCTTTTTCTTCTTTAATCAATTCAACTAATGAATTTACAATAAATTCTGAAACTGGCTCACCTACTTTCAATTCACCAGATAATAAATCGATTTTGTTTTTTCTTCCATTGTAGATTCTACCTATTTCTTTTTTATCCCACCTAATAGCTTGGCTTGGGCACTTAAGTTTACAAGCTCCGCATCCATTGCATTGTTGCTTGGAAAAAATAGGCCTTCTGTCCTTAATTGAAATAATTGCGCTACTATTGCACACATCTCCACATAAACCACATTTGGTACATTTTTCAAAATCCCACTGAGGAATTCTTTGTTCGACTACCTTCTCTAGATATCTCTTAATATCTAATAATATGTGGTCATTGGGACAATCAACATCAGCATCCACCAATAAGACTTTTTTACCTTCTTTTGAGAGTTGACATGCAATTGCAACCGACATTGTCGATTTACCTGTACCACCCTTTCCACCAGTTATTCCTATTACTTTGTTTTTATTTCTAAACATACATAGACCTCTTAATGTTTACATCCTTCACTCAAGTCAACAAAATTTTTGATATTTCCAACAACCTCTTTTAAGGTTTTGTAAGGTCCTGTTTGTATTTTAATTCCTTTCTGAAGAAATAAATCAATCGCTCTTGCGCCTATATCCTGAACAAAAACAATTGTTGGATTAATCTCCTCAAAAACTTGATCCACAGGAGTTTTGTTCGGATTGATATGATCTAGTCGATTCTCTTTGATGATTATTTCTTTCGAATCAGCATCGTACACGCCAAGATATGGAGCATGTCCAAAATGAAGAGATACTAACGAATTGTCACCATTATTATCCATCAAAGGAACAAGAACTTTACACTTTTCGTCTACGTTTATCTTATTTTTCTCTAATTTATTTGAAGCAATTTCCCTTTCTTGAGTCACAGTTGAATCCCCACTTAGATAACTTTCTACAACATCTTTTATGGCTCCACTTACTTTGATAACTTCAATTCCCAGTTGCATTAAAACATCAGCAGCCTTAGGACCAACATTCCCAGTAAAAAGAATTTTGACTCCCTCATTTCCCAACTGAGTTGCTGCAGTAATACCAGCACCAGATGACCTTTTGACTCCTCCGTTTTTTACTGCTTTGATATTTTCCATTTTTCCATCAACTATTTCAGCAAAAATAAAAAAAACACAACGCCCAAAACGAGGATCCACACTATCAGTCAACTTCTCCCCCTGGCTTGTTACGCAAATTTTAATTCTATTATTCAACATGTTCTATGATTTTTTAATCTTTATACCTCTATCATACTCCTGTCTTTAATTTGCTTCAACTAACATCAATCACTGAAGTGTTTTTTGAAGAACTATACTGGAACTTTCTATTCTCGAATTAATTCATAAAAAAACTTTCCGATCTTCCAAAAAACAAAGGTATTCAACACTGCTAATGCGACTTTAAATCCATAGTTTAAAAAAAGTATTTGATTTTTTAATCACCTCTAATTCTTCAACATAGATCACTTCACAAGCACCAGCGCCACTATCACCAAGTTTCACACTGGAATTCCGAGATAAACTTTTTGATTCATATTTCTCCAGCTTTCCATCTAAATTAACAACTTTCACATTAACTAATTTGCCCTTTATTCTAATTTGATCACCCTCATTGATCGAAAACGCTTTTTCCCTAAGTGCTTCATTTTCAATCACAAGATGGTTATTAGAAACTTCAGACAATTTAAACCCAGAACTATTATCCCAATTTCCAAAACAAAAACGCATATCCTGACGAAACTTCATAGAAGGATGTCGTATGCACCACTTTTTATATTTTCACCCCAAGTCAAACATAAATCAACGGGAAAAACCTCACTAGTTCTAGTTAGACTTAATATTGTGTAGTCTATACGATTCAAAACTAATGCTGACATCTCATATTCATACAAAGGCTTTACCACAAAATCAAAACCGTTTTGAGAAAAAGTTATTGGAGTATGGTCTGAAAGATTACTTCTAACGGGAGGAGTAAAAATTTCTGGCTCCGGAGACTTTACACTTTTAAAATTATTACGTGCAAAAAAGAAAAGACTAAAAATAAAACTAAAGACCAAAAAAAGATTCTTTCAACTTTTTTATTCTCTTTAGACTTGAATTTAGTCTCTCTATAATCTACTGATTCTAATTTTTGTTTTTTCAAAGGTTGCATATGCAACTATCGTTTTGTTGAACCAAAGACATAGCCTTTTTTATAAGCTTCCCTTTCTTCTTTTGTCTTGCCTTGATATTCGTCACGCACCTTTTTCTTGGTCTTGTTAGAATCATCCTTATTGTCTTTCGACTGAGTGTCTTTTCCTCATCTATAACCTTCCTTGAAAAAATCTGCATTATCATGAGTATCATCATAACCCTCCCTTTTTTGAGCAACTTTTTCATCTAAATAAGACCCTCCACTTTTTAAGTCCTTCTTTGTTTGTTTGTCAGTCATTTTATTTTTATTTAGAATATTTAACGTTATATTTATATTCTAAACTTAAATAGAGATTTTTACAAAGAATACTACCCGACAAATGTTAAGGCTATTCCTTGTTTATCAGCTCTTCCTGTTCTTCCAATTCTATGGATATAATCATCATATGTCGCTGGAAGATCAAAGTTAATCACATGACTAACGTTAGGAATATCTAATCCCCTAGCAGCAACATCTGTTGCAACTAGAATATTTATTGAACTTTGCTTGAAACTTTTTAAAACTCTCTGTCTTTTATTATGTGGTTTGTCTCCATGAATAGAATCTACCTTAAATCCTTTTTGATATAATTTTCGGCAAAGTTTGTCTGCGCCATGTTTTGTTCTAGCAAAAACTAAAGCTTTTTCGAAATTAGATTTATTAAGCACATCATGTAAAACCTCAACTTTATCATCCTTTGAAGACACACGTACTATATTTTGATCAATTTGCTTTGAAGTCTCTCTTGTTTTCAAAGAAATCTTTTCTGGATTTTTCATAAAATCTTTTACTAATCTCTCTATTTCATTTGAAAAAGTAGCTGAAAACAAAAGTGTTTGTCTCTGCTCTGAAACCAAAGCCATAAAAGCTTTTACATCAGCAATGAATCCCATATCAAGCATTCTATCAGCTTCGTCCAAAACAACATTATTGAATTGTGTAAGTTTTAATTTCTTACGATCAACTAGATCTTTCAACCTTCCCGGTGTTCCAATTACAACATTTGGTCTTTTTTGTAATCCGTTAATTTGTCTGTGCATGCTAGCACCACCAATAATCACAACTGAAGACAAATTCATTCTTCTTACAAGTAACTCAAATTCTTCTTGAATCTGAATTGCTAATTCTCTTACTGGAACAATTATAAGAACCTTTTCATCTGGAAATCTTAGAATCTTGTTGATAAGTGGAATAAGAAAAGTTGCTGTCTTACCAGTTCCTGTATTTGCTAAACCAATAACATCCTTCCCTTCTAAAATCACTGGGATGGCTTTGTCTTGAATCGGTGTTGGTTTTTCAAAACCATGATTAGCTATAGCCTCTTTTAGTTTTTTGTTTATATTCAAACTAGCAAAAGAATATTGTGGTTCAAAGATTTCTTCAGCTTCTTTTTTTTGAGCTTTGTTTACAAATAGCCTCTCATCTATTACATTACCAGAAAATCTTTTCTTATTGTTACCGAATCTTGAACCATTTCTGGTGCCTCCTTTTTTCCAGCCACCATTACTACGTGACTTTCGTCCATTCTTGTTTTTGTACATTGTATCCAACATAAAAATTATTAATCGTTTTATGTTTAGATACTAAAGTATAACCTATAAGCATTAACATAAAAACCAACTATACCATTTAGTTTTTGTTTTGTCAAGTCATACAACATTGCAGCGTCAAATTTATACTTTTCATTTCTTCTAATTTCTCAAAAGATATTTTCTGCGTTAGCAGTATTGTAATTCGTTTAATAGATACACTTAGTTCTTTAGCAATTTCT
>Ga0209633_10000734_pt1 | contig 36855 bp, 33 predicted proteins | sample Cruoilmetagenom1_FD_187290 | JGI IMG/M metagenome (GOLD analysis project Ga0209633, IMG submission 187290) | Oil polluted marine microbial communities from Coal Oil Point, Santa Barbara, California, USA - Sample 1 (SPAdes) (version 2) | ecosystem: Environmental > Aquatic > Marine > Oil seeps ...
TATTTCAAGTCTCAAAGAAATCAACCACGCTGTCTGATCCAGTCAACAACGGCATTAATCCCAAATCAATACCCAGCGCAATTATTGAATATGTCATTACTGTCACAAATACAGGCGAAGGAGAAGCAGATGCAAACACTTTCAAGGTAGATGATGAAATTCCTGCCAATACAGCATTGGTGGTTAATGGACAGAATTGTGGTAGCGCCGTAGGGTTTAGCGATGGCACTCCAAGCAGTGGTTTAACATGTGGTACGGTCGAGTTTTCTCAAGATGGAATTAACTTTGGCTATACACCAATCCCAAGTGGAGCCAATAATACGGATTCATCAGTTCGCTATATTCGCATTAAACCTAACGGCACATTTAATGCCGGATCATCCAGTGTGATGCCCAATGTCTCTTTTAAATTTCTTGTTGAATTGAATTAATGTATGTATTGAATATACGCCATTTTACTGTGTTGGAGACTATTCTTAATGCATTATCTTGTCATTTAGCTACTATAAAAGAGGGTCTTATTATTCTAACTTTTCCCGTGTATTTAGATGAGAATATACGAACTGATATGAATTTTACGGCTCGTTTTGAATGGTAAACATAACGATGGATGAAATTGATAGTTATAAGCTAAGAATTATTCATTGCCGCAACTTTTGCTTCCATTAATTCCTGAGGCGACATGTTTTTTTGATCTTCGCTGCTAATATTTTGTTCTTGTCCCTCTTCTTCTTTATCGGCAACGGGTTCTAATTCAAGTCCGGCAAGAATATCGTTTAATTCGCTACTTCCTTCATTTTCGTCTGTGTCTTCTTCATTTTCATCATTATTATTTGAGGCAAGCGCAACAGGGCTTTCTTCTAAGTTAATCTTAACTTGCATATTACTCGCTGATTCCGCATTTTTAAGGGCTTCTTCTAAGGAAACGATACCGTCTTTGTAAAGCTGATAAATATGATTATCAAAAGTTTGCATCTCTTCTGATTTATCCATAATTTCTTTAATCGAATCAATGTCGCCTTTCATGATCAAATCTTTAATCATAGGCGTACCCAGCATAATCTCAATAGCCGCAACACGTTTTCCATCTACCGTTGGAATCAATCGTTGTGAAATAAATGCTTGAATATTTAGTGAAATATCCATTAATAATTGTGCGTGACGTTCTTCGGGGAAGAAGTTGATAATGCGATCCAATGCCTGACTAGAGTTGTTTGCGTGTAAAGTAGAAAGACATAAATGACCTGTTTCAGCGAATGCCAATGCATGTTCCATTGTTTCTTCGGTACGAATTTCACCGATTAGAATCACGTCTGGTGCTTGTCGCAAGGTGTTCTCTAGCGCATCTTGATACGATTCAGTATCAACTCCAACTTCACGTTGGCTTACCAGTGAACGTTTATGCGGGTGAACATATTCAATAGGGTCTTCGATTGTAATGATATGACCTGCCGCATTGGTATTGCGATGATCAATCAACGCTGCTAATGATGTCGATTTACCCGAACCTGTACCACCAATAAATAGAATCAAGCCGCGTTTTGCCATAATGACATTTTTAAGTACATCCGGAAGACCAAGCGCATCTGCATTAGGAATATCGACTTTGATATTACGAATAACCATCGCAATATGGGTACGTTGTTTGAAAATATTAATACGAAAACGACCAATATCTGGCTCGTCTAAGGCTAAATTCATCTCTGGCTTATGTTCAAACTGCTCTTTTTGCTCATCATTCATCAAAAAATCAGCGACTTCTTGGAGTTGTTCGCTGGTCATTTTATCTTTGCTGAGGGCTTTTAATTCACCCTGGAATTTAGCTGCAGGGGGTGCATTAAAAGTAAGATATAAATCTGAACCGTCATTTTTAACGAGAATACGTAGAAAGTTTTTGAAATCCATGGGGTGCCTAATATTTGTATTATTTTAATTATCCGTTTATTTTAAAATAATACAGCAGGATAAAGAAGGAACTTCCGACTAACTGCAGTTGTGATTGCGCTTGTTATTCACCATTTAAGGTTACAATAACGGTACGACTACCACCATGATTACGATGTTCGCATAAATAAACCCCTTGCCAAATTCCCATATTTAGTTGTCCATTACTGATTGGAATATTCAAACTACTACCGAGTAGGCTTGATTTGATGTGGGCAGGCATATCATCACTGCCTTCCAAAGTATGTCGATAGTAGGGTTCATTTTCGGGTACGAACTTATTGAAATGGCTTTCAAAATTATCGCGTACTGTAGGGTCGGCGTTTTCGTTGATGGTGAGTGATGCGGAAGTGTGCTGGATGAAAATATTCATCATACCAATGTTAATATCGTTCAACTCAGGGAGTTGTGCGGTAATTTCTGTTGTTATCAGATGAAAACCACGGTTTTTAGGTGTTAGTTGAATTTTTTTTTGCTGCCACATGGTAGTGGGATCCTGTATGTGTATTATGATTGTAAGCTATGAGGTTGTTGGAGAGCTTTCGCCGTGTATCTCTCCATACCCTCGTGTCAAAGTCTCATTATGTAATAGCACCTTGAACAGTTTGTCAATCTCATCAATTTTTTAATTACTTGTGTCTGATCTTATGCCTTTTGATTATTACCTTGTCGCGGCGTTGATTATTTTTGTCGCTTATTTTATCCGAGGCATTGCAGGCTTTGGTTCTGGGCTTATTGCTGTGCCTTTATTAGCATTATTTTTGCCACTGACCTTTGTTGTACCTGTTGTTTTGTTGCTTGATTTCACCTCATCGCTTGTTATGGGTGGTTTGGATTTCAAACGTGTTCAATGGAAAGAGCTGATTTGGCTGATTCCCTTTAGCGTAATTGGTGTTGTTTTAGGTTCAAAATTACTCACCAATTTACCTGTAACGCCTATGCTTATCATTCTTGCTGTCTTTATTTTTATTTCTGCGATTCGCAGTTTGTTGAATATTCATGGTGAAAAGATGATTTCACAATACTGGTCAATTCCTGCGGCGTTGATAGGTGGAACGGTGGGGGCTTTATTTGGTACAGGAGGCCCGCCTTATGTCATCTACTTGAATCATCGTATTCAAGATAAAACTAAACTACGCGCTACTTTTTCTGCCTTGTTTTTCCTAGAAGGTTTAATGCGGATTGTTACCTTTTTTATGATTGGTTTATTGCTATCTCAAACCATTTGGTGGAGTGCATTAGGCGCTTTACCGGTTATTCTTATCGGTTTATATTTTGGGTCTCACATGCATACAGGGCTAAGTCAAACTAGCCTAAAGCGATTGATTGGTATCTTGCTAATGCTTGCGAGTTTTTCTTTATTAGCTAAAGCGTTACTTTAGTTTTTAAGTGCGCAGGTATTCTTCTACTGCTTCGAGCTGGTATTGGTTAAATACCGCGATACCGTTTTGTTTTAAAAGTGCGGTAGTTATTCCCATTCCTGTCTTTTTTGTTCGGGTAAAACTACCATCATATACTTCGGTGCTACCACAAGAAGGGCTTCGTTCCGTTAGTATGGCGACTATGCAGTGATTATCTTTAGCGGTTTGTAACGCTTTTTTTGCACCTAGAATAAAGGCTTGGGTAACATCTTCATTATTACTGTTAAGGATAAGTGACGGGTTGATTATTTCAGCGGGTGCGCGCGGAACGGTTAAGCCACCTTCAACTTCGGGGCAAAGTGGGATTAAGCGGTTTTGGAGTTGCCACTGTTTGATAAGTGGATGATCTATTAAAGAATGTTTGCCATCGTAGCGGACTGGGTTTCCTAATAAACAGGCACTGATGAGGATGTTTTTCATTTAATGATAATAGAGAAAGAATCTAAAGCTTATTAATCTCATCTGCAATTTTTCTACTAAAGACTGCGAGTGTTTGGCTTTGCGCTTTAACGTAATGGTTATAACTATTACCCGAAACCGGCGTTGTGATAAAGGCACGTTTCACCAGTAATTCTTTATTGTTATTGAGTAAACGCCAGCGCGCTTTTAAGACGACATTTTTACCTATTTGGCCATCGAAACGGTCAATATCAATACGCACTTGGTAATGGGGTTTAAACGAAAACTTCCACGGGTACTCTTCGATATTTTCGGTTTTAAGTAATGCAGCTAAATTATCAACCATCACTTGCATAAGTTCTTCTTTATACGAACCGCCCCATTGGTGCATTTCTGCCATATCAATTTCAGTATTGTTTTTGCGTGTGATAATTTGCGGGCGATTTAATAAACGCGGGATGGATAAAGGCCCGATACCGATTCGCTTTTTGCTATTTGAATTTGATGGAGCGGGGGGGGAAGATAAGGCTAATGAATTTAAAGAATAAAAGCGCGTACCACCTAAGTTTTTTCCAGCATTACCCAAGGTCATAGATGTACCGCCACAGGCACTTAAACCAATGAGTAGGGCAGTGCTTATAAAGGGTAAAAGTAACAAATGTAGTTTATGTTTCATTTATTTTTGCCAGAATTTATAAGAGTGTTTTCAAAGCGATTACTTGCCAAAAATAACCGAATTAGGTTTGCGCTGAATGGTATCGGCTAACACCGAAAAGGAGTTAGAGGCTTCACCAAGGTCGTTAATCAATTGCTGTAGTTTATATTGCAGAGCAGAGTCTTCGCTCAGTGTGGATTTTAAACCTTTGTTTAAAGTGCCTAATGTTCTACTCGTATCACGTTGTAATTTATTACTCACGTTATTCACCGTTTTTAACGTTTGGCGGGCATCTTTTTGCAATTTGTTACTTACATTGGTGATAGTCTGCATCGTTTTACGTGAGTCTTGCATGAGAAGACTAATTTCGGCGGTTGTTTTTTGAGTGGCGGTAAGCGTTTTTACTAATTCGCCTGAGAATCCTTTTTTGCTTAGTTTACGCGTGATATTACTGATATTTTCTGAGGTGGATGCCAGACCTTTGATAGTTTTCTTCACATCTTTAGAATTTAAAAGTGAGGTAACACTCGCGATAGCTTTGTTTAATTCAAGCATAATTTCTCCCGCATCAAAGTTCATTAACGTCATTTGTGCGCGTTTAGTGGGAAAAACAGCAGCATGACGCATACTGGTTGGCATTAAGGCGAACACTTCGTTTGATTTTTTCTCTGTACTCTTTTGTTTTGTTTTTGGTAAATGAGTAGGCATATTAAGAGAAATATACTGTGCACCGGTAATTAAACTATCCACAGTTAATTGTGCTTGTAAGCCATCGCTCACCAAATTTTTAAGGGTTTGTTCGGCTTCTTTTTTATCCCCAAAAGGTGAAAAACTATCAATTCGAAAAGAAGTTTTTACCAGTGTTTTAATGCGGCTATTTTCTTCGGCAGTTTCCAATAAAATATTTTCAACCTTGCCAATTTTTACACCACCGTATTTGATGACAGAATCTTTACCGAGACCGTGCAAGGTATCGTCGAAATACATAACATAAAAGAGTTTATTGATGTGTTGGGTATCATCGTCTGCCATTTTGAATGAATCATAAAGTGTGAATTTTATATCGGAATCATTCAGTTCATGTCCAAATTCATCGTCGGGCGTATCAAAGGCGATACCACCAATAAGCAGAGAGGTTAATGATTCTAAACGTGCCGAAACACCGCTCGTAGTGAGTTCTAATTCTATCCCGCTAACATTCCAAAAACGTGAATTAGTTTTGATTTTGTTATGGTAGGGAGCATGAATGTAAATAGAAATATCAACGCTATCATTTTCTTTATTCAGTCGATAGCCAGTCACTTCACCGACATTGATTTTATGATAGTAAAGGGGTGAGCCAACATCTAAAGAGCCTAGGTTGTTTGTGTTTAAAATGAGTGCCGTGCCTTGTTTGCCGGAGGTTATTGTGGGGGGGGTGGAAAGACCAGAATATTCTGTGTGTGGTTCATTAGGCTTGTTTTCATCGTTTAAAATTTCACCAGGATCCATGCCGATATACACGCCAGAAAGTAGTGTGTCTAAACCACTGATACCTTGAAAAGTAAGACGTGGTTTGACGACCCAAAAGCGTGTATTGCCACTAAGATGTTCTGCCATTTCTGGGTAAATTTCGGCTACCACTTTCGCTTTGGTAAGGTCGGAACTTAAGTGTAATTTGCGTACTTTTCCAATCTCAACATTTTTGTAGCGGATCGGTGTTTTTTTCGCTTCGATACCAGCGGCTTCGTCGAATGTAATAGTGATAAACGTGCCCCGTTCGCTGTAATATTTGAAAACCAGCCAACCTCCGATTAATGCAGCGGTGATAGGGATAATCCAAATAAGTGAGAAGCGCGACTTTGGGCTGACTTGCGCAGTAGGGTATTCTTGATTTGCCATTCGTTGTTATATCTCTTAGCCCACTTTTTCAGTATTGTTTTTCTGATCTTTAATTTCTTTATTTTCAATATCTTGACTTTCAACAGAGCCATCTTGAATAGCATCCCAAATTAAGCGCGGGTCAAAGGTATGCGCTGCAAACATGGTAAGGATAACCACCGCCGCAAACGATAAAGAACCCAAGCCGGGGCTTACATTTGCGGTATTGCCAAATTGTACCAGAGTCACCAAAATTCCAATCACAAATATGTCGACCATCGACCATCGACCGACGAATTCTGTGATGCGATACAACAAGGTACGGTCTTTGGGTTTCCAGCGAGCCTTAAAATAAATACTAATCATCAAGCCCGTAAGTATAAATAATTTGAGTATGGGAATAAAGATACTTGCAATAAAGATCAATAACGCCAATGGCCACATACCAGCATCAAGTAAATGTACCACGCCACTCATGATGGTATCCGGTTGACCATCACCCCATAAAACCACGGTCATAATGGGCAATGTGTTGGCGGGAATGTATAAAATGATTGCTGCAATTAGTAGTGCCCACGTTTTACTCAAGCTGTTCGGGATTCTTGAATGAATAACAGACTGACAACAAGGACAGTGGAGTTCGGCATTTTTTATATTATTTTGTTCGCTACTATCTTTAACTTCGGGTAATTTGCATAAAGTATGACAAAAATGGCACGAAATGAGATTTTCTTCTTGTGCGGTTTTCCCTCTTTCTAAGGGTGTAGAAGATGGCGTAGACGAGGATGCAGGTGAGCTTGAAAACGTATTCATAATCGACAGCCTCCAGAATCCCTTAATTTGTTCCAAACATCATGCGGATTTAGAGAATAGCTTAACAAGGTGAGTGCCAATATTAATAAACAAAACGCAAATAGCGAAACTCCAAAAATCACATCGGCTACATCGCCTAATTTTACGACAGAAACGAGCACTGCCAACATGAATATTTCTAACATACCCCACGCATCGGTACTGCGTAAAAAGCGGAATAGGGGGGCGGTTATAGAATTAATCTGATTCGTTTTTACTTGAATTAAAATAGTGATTGTTCCAACTAAGGTAAGCGCAGGAAAAAAAATAGTGGTGAGAAAAATTAAAATTCCTAACAATGGTCTTTCTGCTAATAATAACGAAACAGAGGTAGAAAAGAGTGTGCCGTCTTGTGTAATCCCCAATGCTTTAAGTGAAATTAAGGGGAATAGATTGGCGATAACAAATAAAATTAGCCCTGTAATGGCAAACGCGAGGCTTCGATCAACCGAGTTTTTCTTATATTTAAACAAAGTTGCATTACAACGTATACAGTTGGCATCCTCACCGATGGTTAGGTTTGGCAGAGTTTGTATTAAGTCGCAATCAGGGCAAGCCATGCGTGTTAAGTTGTTTTGTTGCTGGTTAGGCTTTTGTTCAGTTGCTTGGTTTGATGACATATTAGAACATCTCTATCAATTAGGTGCTTCTTCTGGCAACGCCAAAAGTCTATAATCAAGGCATAGTCATGCTGGAATGCTTATTGCCTTTCAAATGACTATAACGCAGAGGATAGGCTTTTGACTAAGCCCCGCAAGGGCAAGGCTACTAGCCATCATCTCCGTTGTTGTGCTTCTTGTAAAGGGCGCAACCATTTCCTGCGAAGTACGCCTAGGATATGATGGCTTGTAGTCTTGCAGAAGGAACACCTAATTGATAGAGATGTTCTAAATTATTTTGACAGAAATTGATGTTAAAATCTTGTGTCTTTCTCGGACAAACTCCTTGTAACAGTTTCTGATTTATATAAGAAATATTTTATAAATCAATACTTTCATAACTTAATATGAATGCAAAAAAACACAATGCAAAAACTAACCACATCTTTCAAAAATAGAATACAACAATGGCTTGAGACCACCCAATTTCGCTTGGCGCGTACCGATGCGTTGATTCCCTTGGCATTTTTTGGTTTATTAACGGGCTTTTTTGCAGGGGGCGTGATTGTTATTTTTCGTTTGTTCGTGGAAAGTACTCAAGATGCATTGTTGCCCGGAACAGGTGCAGAAAACTACGAAGACTTATCTTCTTTCTATCATTTTTTATTTCCTGTTATCGCTAGTATCCTTTTGGCATTACTATTTTATAAAGGGTCAAAAGGCATTCGAGTATTGGGCGTCGCACGTGTTATGGAGCGTATGGCATATCACCAGGGGCATTTGAATTTACGTGGTTTTTTTCTACAATTTTTTGGCGCTGCGATTGCCATAATTGGCGGGCATTCTGTCGGTCGAGAAGGACCACATGTGCATTTAGGTGCAAGTACTGCTAGTTTATTTGGGCAGTTATTAAAACTACCGAATAATAGTATTCGTACCTTGGTTGCTAGTGGTGCGGCGGCGGGTATTGCAGCGTCATTTAATACCCCCTTGGCAGGTGTCATCTTCGCACTAGAAGTCATAATGATGGAATACACGTTTCATAGTTTTATTCCGGTTATGTTGTCGGCTGTAGTTGCCACTGCCTTATCAAATGCTGTTTTGGGTGGCGATCCTGCTTTTGTTACACCGACCTTAGAGGCATTTAGATTTATCGAATTCCCAATGGTTTTGATTTTGGGTGTTGTGGTGGGTGCGTGTGCCGCGTTGTTTAATCACACGCTCAATCTTATTGCCGTTAAAACCCAAGCGATTGAAATATGGTGGCGTATTTTGGTGGCAGGTTTTCTCGTTGGTTTAATTGCATTGTTTCAACCCGAAGTGCTTGGCATTGGTTACGATACCGTAAACATGACCTTACTGGGGCAGTACGCTTTAGGGACAATGCTTTTACTTACGTTTTTAAAGTTGTTGGCAACCAGTATTAGTGTGGGCTTAGGTGTGCCAGGAGGAATGATTGGACCGGCTTTATTTATCGGTGCAACGTTGGGCGGCGCAATTGGTTTTATAGCGGATAGTATCTATGGCTCACAAGGCTCTCATATTGCATTTTACGTTTTATTAGGTATGGGCGCAATGATGGGTGCGAGTTTACAAGCCCCATTAGCTGCTTTAACCGCAATCATGGAGTTAACCTATAATCCCGGCATCATAATGCCCAGCATGTTAGTCATTGTAATTGCGCAATTAACAGCGAGTGAAATTTTTAATAAGCAATCGTTGTTTGTTGCGATGTTGCGTTCTAATGGTTTGGATTATTCAACACATCCGGTTAAACAAGTGTTGCGTGCTGTCGGTATTGCGAGTGCTATGGACAATAAATTTTCACGCCTCGAATCCATTATTTCTGTCGACGATGCTGAATTGTTGATAGAAAGTAAAAAAGACTGGCTCATTATTAATGATAAAGAAGGCGAAGTGGATAGCTTAATGCCAGTCACGGAACTTGCTAAATATTTACAAACAACACATGCTGAGTTAGATGAGGATACGGATAAATCCGAAGATGAGCTGATACAAAATGATGATCTGCAAACAATAGAAATAAACTTATTAGAAATGCCTGCAAAAAGACTGCAATTATCGCCTATTTCACTGCAAGCTAATTTGATGCAAGCACATGATTATTTTGAAGAAGGCAAAGAAGCACTTTATGTGGTTTTTCGAGAAGATCGGGTCGATGCTAAATCGCGTGTTTATGGTGTGTTAACGACAGAGGATGTTGAAGCGGCGTATCTACCAAAATAAAGGTTGATATGATTTAATAAAGTTCTTGTATCTTGAATGATACTTAGTTTGAGCTTTACTTAATTATTAAGTAAGTGCAGGGGTCAAATGTGTCGGTAAATACACGCCGGCATAATTGAGTTGTTCTTTAAAAAAAAATGAAAGCTTACTTAAAAAATAAAAACGTAAGCTCACTAAATTGACGAACCAACAAAGCCGATAATATATAATTGTATTATCGGCTTTTTTTGGATAATTTTAGTCGATCAAACTTATGCGTAAGGCTGATATAGAACAGTTGTTAAATTGACCTTATTTTTTTCCACCACACTTACCTTCACCACATTTTCCTTCTTTCTTAGCTTTGTCGCCGCCGCATTTACCTTCACCACACTTGCCTTCTTTTTTGGCTTTATCGCCGCCGCATTTACCTTCGCCACACTTGCCTTCTTTTTTGGCTTTATCGCCGCCGCATTTACCTTCACCACACTTGCCTTCTTTTTTGGCTTTATTACCACCACATTTGCCTTCACCGCATTTACCTTCTTTTGCGGCAGAAGCAGTTTTAGCTGCTGTGCCAGTTGATGTGGCACTAGCGTTTTTAGTTGAAGTTCCTCCGCAAGCTACTAACGTAGCGGCTAATGTTGAGCTTACGGCTAGCGCTAAAATACTTTTATTTGTGATCATTTTTATTTTCCTTTTCGAGTATAGAATTGGGTATATATTGTATATATGGGGTGAAATACACCTCGTCGCATAATACGAATAAGGGAGTTGTTTAGATGCACTTTTTTGGAATTAGGAAGGAACTTGTGATTAAACCGAGGTGTATAGTTATACTTTCGAAGGTGAGCACTAAGATTAGACGTACAGTATTATTTGTTTTGAAGGAAAGATTTTAAAACATGTGCAAACAAAACAGGTCTGCAAAAGCAGACCTGTTTTATGTACTGATTATTAAGAGTTAATCAGTGAATTGTAGTGAAACGAGCAATTATTTCTTGTCGCCGCCACATTTACCTTCACCACATTTACCTTCTTTCTTAGCGCCTTCAGCTTTCTTGTCGCCACCGCATTTGCCTTCGCCACATTTACCTTCTTTCATGGCGCCTTTAGCAGCATCTGTTGCTTTTTCTACAGCAGCACTTCCTGCGTCTTTTGCAGCATCAACAGCTGTTGTAGCTGCGCCTTTAACTGCATCTGTTGTAGCAGTTGCAGCGTCTTTTACAACTTCTTTTGTTGCATCCGTTGCTGTTGCTGCAGCGTCTTTAGCAGATTCGCCACCACCACAGGCAACTAAACTTGCCGCTAATGTTGAACTTACTGCTAGTGCTAATAGATTCTTACGTGTAACCATTGTTCTTTCCTCAGATATAAAAAATAAATATTAAAAAATTGGTAATACAACCTATTTTGGGGTTTGAGTTGTATATTACAGTTTAGTTCATATTAACTTTATGAACCTAATTGTTAAAAATAAATTGATTGAATCAATTAAGCATAGATTTTTTGTGCGCCTAATTGCTCATGTATTTGATTTGCAAGTTGAGGTTGTATGCCTAAGCCTTTTGCTAGTTGATCTAAATAATGGGCTTCTTTATTGCTATCTAAATCAATCGCCATTAGCGATACAGCATAAATCTGTTGTTCCATGCCTCTTGGGATACTTTTTACAAAACCGTTTACGTCTAATGGTGCACGGAATTCACTGCGTACGAAATTAGCTTCTGCTTGAGATACATCGCCTAATTTACCGATAACTTTTTCTTGCTCGGATTCATCAATACTACCATCTGATTTTGCGGCATTGATCATCGCGCGGATAATTAAAGTTGCGTGATCGGTCGCTTGCGCTTGATCAACCCCGATAGGCAAGTGATCACAATTTTCATGTGAAGGGTTAGGAGCATTTTGATTTTGTGCCTGTGCATACTTGGTGAGTGCGCCGCCGAGTAAACCACCTAATCCACCTTCGCCACCAAGACCAGCATTGTTTTTGGAACCACCACCGAGAAGACTTCCAAGTAGATCACCCATACCGCCACCAGAAGGTGCGCGTTGCTGTGGTTGTTGTTGGGATGAACCGCCTCCGCCGAGTAATCCGCCCAGAATATCGGCCATACCACCTAAATCACCGCTACTACCGGTAGGTTGTTGACGAGAAGTAGAGCCGCCTCCACCGCCTAATAATCCACCTAAAACATCTGCCATGCCTCCACCAGAAGTGTTCTTTTGACCGCCACCAATTAATCCACCTAAAATATCGCCGAGTGCGCCACCACCTTGTGTTTGTTGCTGTTGCGCGCCACCGAGTGCAGAACCGAGGATATTTCCTAGTACATTTCCACTAGAACCTTTAGAAAGTGCTCCGTTGCCAAGTAAACTTCCTAATATTTTAATCGTATCAATTGCATCCATTAAAAACTCCTTTGTATAACTCATTATTTATTATGTCTTTAGTCTAGCATAGCTAATGAATAAGTCTCGTGAATATTTAGGTGATTAATTTTTTTACTGATAATCAATAACGGTTTTAAAGATTGCCTGCACTACGCTTGCCATTTTTACATAATCCAATTTATCCGCCGTATCGTGTTCGGTGTGATAAGCAAGGTTACGGTTAAATGACGTGTCAGTAATTAAAACGGCAGGGTAATTCATATTCCAAAAATTAAGGTGATCAGAAAAGTCGATTCCGGGTACAAAACTGGGTGAATTAAAAGAATAAACGGGTAAATCAGTCGCTGTCTTAAAGCTGTGTTTTACCGTCCGGACAGTTCCCATATTGCTTAAGTTGCCTACAATCGCGATAAAATTTCCTTGGTCTGGATAGATTTTATCGAGTAATGGAAAAGGAAAGTTTTGCGAGTTTTTATTGTCAGAAAAATAACCAATCATATCTAAGGCGATCATTATTTTTACTTTTTGATTTTTTTGTTTTAGCGAAGTTGCATGGATATAGCTCCCCATTTTTTCCGTTCTAAAATAGGGTGGTTCTTCCAATGTATAGAAAATGAGTTGAATAGGTTGGCGTATTAATTTGGAGTTTTCAGATAGTAAACGCGCTAATTCGATTAATCCTGCCACACCGCTGCCATTGTCATCTGCACCGGGATAGCCGTGTGCGGTATCGTAATGCGCGCCGACAATAATGATTTCATCATTAGCTGTGGCTTTTGGACCAAATTCTAGGATGATATTGTGGAATGTTTGTTCATCTGCTTGATAACTTTGTCGGTAGCTTTTCCTGTCATTTTTTTCAAAAGCTTGCAGTTGTGCTTCAATCCAATTAAGTGTGGGCGTTAAGTTTTCTTCAAAACTAATACGGGCAGGTAATACGTATGCTAATTGGTGAACGTGGGATGCTAATGTTTTTGGGTTAACCTCAGGCATAGTTTGCTTTTTTTCAATAATAAACAGAGGTTGTGTAGCAATGAACCAAAGTGTTGTGAGCAAGAGTATGAGGGCTAAAATGATTTCAAGTAGCCAGCGTGTGATTTTTTTCATTTATTCCAATTTGTAGGATTTATGATGGTTATTTAAAAATAATTCCAAGGATTTTGACGCAAGAAACGTCATAATAATAGGTATATGTCCCAAATAAATGAAATAAAAAGCGATTCGGTACTCGTAAATGAGGCGAGTGAAGGCGATGCAACGGCTTTTGCAGAATTGCTTGCGCGTCATTACGACCTGATTTATCGAGTAGCGTTTCGTATCTTGGGCAATCAGCAAGATGCAGAAGACATTGCGCAGGATGTTTGCGTAGCGTTGCCGAATAAGTTGGCATCGTTTCAGGGGAAATCAAAATTAACCACGTGGTTGTATCAAATTACGTTAAACCAATGTCGCGATTTGATGCGTAAAAATGCAAATTCTCAAAAAACGCAGACTGATTTTATTGATGTTCATGAGATGAACCATATTGAAAATGAACAACGCAGAGAAACGTTAGAGTGGGCATACAATGCCATTGATTATTTAACTGCGCCATTGCGTGAGACCGCATTATTGGTAGTGGCAGAAGGCTTAAACCATGCCGAAACCGCAGAAATACTAGGCATTAAAGAATCCACCGTGTCGTGGCGAATGATGGAAGTGAAAAAGAAATTAAAAGCGCGCGAGAAAGTGGAGGCAAGTGAATAATATGACGGATGAATTAGACAAATTAAAGAAAGCATTTGAGGCAGAACCTGAAATCAAAGCATCGTCGAGCGCGAAAAAAATGGCGATGAATGCTGCCATGCAAGCATTTGAAAAACAACATGAAAAAAGCGATATAAAGGATGGGTTAGAAGAGCAAAATAAAAAAACTGAAAATAATATCCAAGGAAATTCCATTGACGCTCGTCTGAAAGATGAAGACCGCACTTTTATTAATAAAGAAAGCGCGGGTCTCTTTAACCTTTCAAATTGGAGCAAAAAAATAATGAAATATTCTTACTTATTCCCTGTCGCCGCTGCAGGTGCATTGGCGGTATCTGTCTTGGTACTTAATCCAAGTATTTTAAACAACAGTAAAAAAGATGTATTGGATAATGAATTTAAACAGAAAACGGCTAAAAAAATCGAAAGTAGTAAAAATGTAGATGACGGAGTTGCTTTGAACGAAAGCATTACAGAAATGCCCGCAGTAGCAAGTAGAGTAGAAGCAGAAATTGATGGAGATGCATCTGTTGGGCTAGATATGGGCGCATCCATGGCGGATTCTATGGCTCCGCAAGTTCAACGTCAGCCTCAGCCAAACATAAATCTAAGCAAAACTAACACTGTTGCTAGTAAAGAAAGAAGAATGGTTAAAAAGGAGTCGTTCAGGGGTAAATCAAAAATTGTTCAGGATATCCGAGTTGTTGCGCCTATTCCAACAGGTAGAGACAAGTTTGAATCCATCCAAACCAATCCGTTGAAAATAACTGAAAAAGAACCTGTTTCAACTTTCTCGATTGATGTGGATACCGCATCTTATAGTTTTATGCGTGCCTCGATTAATCGTAATAGCTTGCCACAAAAAGATGCAGTGCGAGTTGAAGAGTTAATTAACTACTTTCCGTATGATTACCCCAGCCCAACGAATTCTGAACAACCATTTCAAGTCAATACAACGGTGATGCCAAGCCCTTGGAATGCGCAGACTAAATTGTTACATATTGGAATTAAGGGTTATACATTGCCGAAACAAGAAAACCCTAAATCAAATTTGGTATTTCTATTAGATACGTCTGGTTCGATGGGACAACCTAATAAGTTACCTTTGTTAATCAATTCTTTTAAATTGTTATTAACGACATTACAACCCGATGATACGGTTTCAATCGTTGCCTACGCAGGTAGTGCCGGTACGGTGTTAGAGCCGACAAAAGTTAAAGAAAAAGCAAAAATCACACAGGCATTAGAGCGACTGAATGCAGGTGGTTCAACTGCGGGTGGAGAAGGGATTCGCCTTGCGTATCAATTAGCTGAATCCAATTATGACAAAAAATCCGTAAATCGTGTGATTTTAGCAACCGACGGTGATTTTAATGTCGGAATCAGCAATCAAGAAGAACTAAAAAGCTTCATCGAACGAAAACGCAAATCCGGAGTGTTTTTATCAGTGTTGGGTTTTGGAATGGGTAATTACAATGATGCACTCATGCAAACATTGGCACAAAATGGCAACGGCAATGCAGCGTATATTGATAGTTTGTCAGAAGCCCGAAAAGTATTGGTAGAAGAAGCGTCTTCTACGCTATTTACGATTGCCAAAGATGTCAAAATACAAATGGAATTTAATCCCAAAGCTGTCAGTGAATACCGCTTGATTGGTTATGAAACGCGCGCTTTAAAACGCGAAGATTTTAATAACGACAAAGTCGATGCAGGCGAAATTGGGGCAGGGCATACGGTCACTGCTATTTATGAAATCACCCCAACAGGTTCTGAAACACATTCGGTTGATCCACTACGTTATGGTGAGAAGGCAGTAAATAAAGTGGTTGGAAAACAGTCTGAATATGGCTTTTTAAAATTACGCTATAAATTACCGGATGAAGACAAAAGCAAGCTAATTGAAACACCGATTAAAGTTGCAGATACTATTGAAAGTATAGATTCCACTTCAATCGAAACACGATTCGCAACCGCAGTAGCAGCGTTCGGGCAATTGTTACGGGGTGGGCAATATACTAATAATTTTAGCTATAACGATATTATAAAGCTGGCTCAAAATGCTAAAGGAAAAGATCCTTATGGTTATCGTGCAGAGTTTATAAACTTGGTTCGATTGGCGAAGACAGCACAGGCTTTGCGTTAGATTATGATTTTACAATCAAGATTAATGTAGTGCAGTTTGTATTACATTAATCTTGAGGTGATTAAGAATGATGACACTAAGACTAGATCAAGAATTTAATTTGATAGTTAAAAAAGTGTGTTTCTAATAAGTGTGAGAAAATCCGAATTAATCTGTATTAGTGCTAAGGAGTATATCCAAAAGTAACAGTCGTACCGCATCTGTTGATTAAGACCTTTTATCATTAGATATATTTATATTGATCTAAAAAATTTATAGTCTTGTTTAAATTTTTGAGACTGATATAAAACAAATCTGGAATTTAAAGCAATATAAAGACTTTAGACAAATGCATAATACAGGGAATATTCCTGATGTTTGTAAATCGTGTTACTAACTTAAATGATTGATTTTAATTTAGAATAACCCAGTAATAATTATGTCTCAAAGTTCTATAAAAATTCAGTGACATTAGAAATAGCTAAGGATATAAATGTTCTTTTTGGCAAAGAAACATCGTTTACTAGTAACTAAGCCAGCCTCTGGCTTTTCGCAAATTCAACCGAATATTTACGTCAACGACCAGTGGTGGTCGTAATATAGAGTTGGTCATTTAAATTTGCTATGCCTTGATTTGCTCAAATTATGTACTACACTTTATCAATACTAGCGCTTATTTGTGCGAACAGAAATGAAGCCATTGAGTGTTATGTAACGCAATAGTTGTCCTAACAAGCAAAAATAAACAAAAAATATTAGCTGTTTTTAGGATAACATTTTTTATGACAGGGCCGTGATAACGGAGTCTTTCCTGTAATTGCGGTCTACATAGAGGAGAGAATAAAATGAAAACAAGAGCAGCAGTGAGAGTGCTGATCACCGCTTTTTCAATAGCGGTCTCAAGTACAGTTTGGAGTGCACCACACGGTTTCGTAATGTCAGCTGGAGTCGATGATGAAGCCATCGCTAATGGCTACTACGCAACCATAGACCCACTAAACCAACGAACGACCCAGGCTGATTTTTTGGAAGTCAATGGATTCAATGATCCTGTCAACGAGGTTGTTGTAGCAAAGGGGCATTTTAATGATGGAGACCTGCAGTTTTTCCGCGTTATCAAAATGGTCGAAGACAAGAGGCCTGGCTATGAAGAAAACTACGCCTTCAGCACCGGCAATTACCTGACCGAGGCAGATGCGCTTGCCGAGGTAAATTCGGTATCGTTAGTCAATATGGAGTTTTCACCTGGCCCCAATGACGATCGAATTACCAAGTTCTACATCTACGATGAAGGCTCCGATACCCGTCGAATCAGTACGATTTTTGATGAAACCAATACGCAACTATACCTTCCGGCTGCATGCTACTCGTGTCACGGCGGTGATGATGACGAAGAAACTGCCTCGCCAGATGGCTATAACGAGGGGTCGGGAGAGACCAATTCGAGTTTCCTTGCTTTCGATGTGAGAACCATGAAGTTCTTTGGGACATCCAAGGCTAGCCTCGAGGCGGCATTCAAGAAGTTAAATCAAGGCGTGCTTCAAACTGACCCAACAAAGGCGACTAAAAAGCTAATCAAAGGGCTTTACGGAGGTTCCGGTCTTCCTAGAAGCACTCAGGATGTTAACTACATTCCCTCAAGCTGGGCGGGGGAGGAAGAGCTCTATAGCGATGTAATTGTCCCCACTTGCCTGAGCTGCCATACTACATCTGACTCCAAAATTCTTCGCCTTGCATGGTGGAAAAATAACCCTAAAAGTCTTAGGGAAGTCATATTTCACGAAAGGCTAATGCCCGATTCACTTCCAGCTTACAACCGTTTTTGGAATGAAACCAATCAGCACGAGATTGTACTTGACGCGCTCAATCGCTTTGAAGCTCCTTAAAGAATGAGAAGTTATAAGAACTGTGTTGAATAAGTTGTGACCCGAAGCCGCGTTTTGTAGGCGCGCGGGTCACGATGTTCAAAGGCGAAAAATTAGACATTAAAGTGAACAGTTTCACGGGGAATTATTTAATGGTAGATAAACCTTGCGAGTGTCCATGGAGAGTCTTTTTATTGATGCGTCTTCAAATGTAATTCCTTGTTGTCTTTTGGCTGATTCCGATATGCTCAATTTTGGTAATATTTTTGAGACTGATATAAAAAATCTAGAATTCAAAGCAATACAAAGACTTTAGACAAATGCATAAAACAGGGAATATTCCTGATGTTTGTAAATCGAGTTACCAACTTAATTGCTTGAAAATTAGCTTTTATATTTATTTTGGCAGGCTTACATAAACCCTTGAACCCAAGCTACCAATTGTTCCAACGCTTTTTGTTCTCTTTCAGTCAATTCTTCCAGTGCTAATTCTTCTAATCGTTGCTGAAACTGTTCTGCGGTTAAGGGGCAATCGTATTCGCCATCAAATAAACGTGCCCGACAAAATGATTGCCATTGACGTTGTTCTTCCTCGTTTAATGTTTCTGGCCAGTTCCTAGCACGATACCGCGGATAAAGCGTTTGTAGGCGGGTCGATTTAAACTCGGGTGTCCAGTTGGCTAGTTTTTCTGGGGATGATGTTAAGATTCGGTTGCATAATTTACGGTCATCATTGCTGATGAATCCGCCATAAAGATCGATATCTGCATCACGATCGACTGAATCTCGTTTGCGGCTATACATTTCTTCTAAACGTCGAATAAGGGTGTTGTCACTTAGCAATTTTTGTTTATTGGCTTCGATGACTTGCCAATCAATTTCCCAGCGTGTGGCAAGTTCATCGGTGAGAGTGTTGGTCGGTGAAAGTGCAGGCGATTTATTTATATGAATGCCTTTTATGGCAATGTGCTGATGATTTTCATCACGTTCGGTGCGTGGTTTGTAGAGGTTATCGATTATTTCATCGACGTTCATTTCTAACATAGCACTTGGATCGTGTCGCAGGTCGTAACAAAGAATTTCGTTTTTATTAACAGGGTGAATCATTAATGGCACGATCGGTGAAATACAACCCTGACTAGCAGGAAACATGCCTGATACGTGCAACATGGTTTTGCGTTGGGTAAGATCGACATGAGTATTGAGTAGCGGTGCGACATTGCTTTTAATGCGTAAATTAAAATAGTAATCGTACAGACGTGGTTGATGTTCTTTAATCAGTCGAGCGATATCGATGGTGGCTTTTACGTCGACTAAAGCATCATGCGCGCCAACTTGTTCGATATTATTGGCTTCGGTTAAATGTTCCAATCGAAAACTGGTAACGGGTCCTCCTGTATGAATATCTTCGCGTGTTGGCCAATTAATGCCTTCGGGACGTAAAGCATGCGTCATACGTACTAAATCGAGAATATCCCAACGGTTGTTACCATTTTGCCATTCGCGTGCGTATGGGTCGATAAAGTTGCGATAAAAACCAAAACGTGTGACTTCATCATCAAAACGGATGCTGTTATAACCCGCGCCACAGGTTCCGGGAATCGAGAAAATTTCATTGATTCGACCAAAGAACTCAGCCTCATTAACGCCTTCTTTATCCGCCAATTGTGGTGCAATACCCGTCACCCGCACCGCGTCGGGGTGAGGTAAAAAATCGGTGGTGGGTTTGCAATAAAACATCACTGGATCACCGACGACTTCTAAATCTAAATTGGTACGGATGCCAGCAAATTGCACGGCGCGATCTCGTCGCGGATCAACGCCCCATGTTTCGTAATCGTGCCAGAAGATAGTGTTGGAAGATTTGTTTTGGTCAGACAAAATGAATTCCTTTTCAGTTAACAATTTCTATTGTTTGTAAGAACAGAGCGTACACAGATAAATAATGATGCGACTGTTCATATTTGAGTCGAATAACATCGGTTTGTAGGTTGCCCTTTTAATATAAGCTATGTCATTCTAGCGTACACGTTTAATCATGAGGTATAAATAATAATGTTGTGGCTTAAAACATTTCATATTCTTTTTGTAATGTCATGGATGGCAGGGATTTTTTATTTGCCAAGAATTTTTGTACATTTTGTCGAAGGCAAACAAGCAGGGCAAGATGTTGATCGTTTAGCGATTATGGGACAAAAGCTATATAGCTTTATGACAATAATGATGATGATCGCAATCGCAACGGGTCTTTGGTTATGGTTAGGATATGGTTTCGCAGGTAGTTGGCTTCATGTGAAATTATTATTTGTTGTTTTTCTGTTGGGCTATCATTTTTGGTGTAAGTTTCGGGTAAAAGAAATGCAACAAGGTCATTTAGACCATAGTGGCGTTTTTTATCGTTGGATGAATGAATTACCGCTGATTTTAACGATTGTAATCTTGGTAATGGTAGTGGTTAAGCCGTTCTAATGATTTTAAAAAACGTCCATGAAACAATATGAAAATAAAAGATAAACAAGTCTTTGGGTAACTTTCCTCAGGAATGAAACTCGGGTCGAATAGTGGATAAAGTTTATAAAACTTTTGTGAACAAATTTAATTATTATTTGTCTGTAAATTATTCTTAACTATTTGAGACCATTGCACTCAGGAGCAAAACAATGAAAAAAATCATACTATCGACCATTATAACTATCGCATTATTCTCAGGATTAATCATAAGCAGTGTTTATGCTGAAAAACCAAGTGCGAGAGGGGATGAAGTCGTTATGGCGAAGGATGATGATCCAGTGATGGCAGAGGCAATTAAAAAAGCACGTGCCACATTGGATGATTTCTTAAAACGTTACGAATCAAAAAAGCCCGATGTAAAAGAATACAAACTCAAAGTGATGATCACCGATGAAAACGGCACAGAACATTTCTGGGTACAGCCATTTAAGCAGAAAAAAGACGGTAGCTTTGAAGGCACATTAGCCAACGAACCTCGGATTGTACGTAGCGTGAAAGGTGGTCAAACGATTACCTTTAAACGTGAAAAGATTTCTGACTGGGGATATGTTGAAAATGGCAAACAATTTGGAAGCTATACGGTGTGTGCTTTGTTTAAATCTATGCCAAAAGAACAGGTTGAATATTATCGTAAGAATCATGGCTTTCAGTGTAAATAATTTATTGTTATGAGTTTACCCCCTGCTATCTTCATCATTGGTCCTACCGCCTCAGGAAAAACAGGTTTGGCAATCAAACTTATGGAACATTTCCCGATTGAGCTAATAAGTGTGGATTCTGCTTTAGTTTATAAAGAGATGGATATAGGTACAGCCAAGCCTACAATGGAAGAATTAGCTAAAGCTCCACATCGTTTAATTAGTTTTCTAGACCCGTCACAACCCTATTCAGCCGCTGTTTTTCGTTACGATGCGTTGCGTGAAATGGCAGAAATTACGGCGAATGGAAAAATCCCTGTGTTGGTTGGTGGAACAATGTTGTATTACCGTGCCTTAGAAAATGGGCTGGCTATTCTTCCAGAGGCAAACCCAGAAGTGCGTCAGCGCTTGTCTGATGAAGCTAAACAGTCTGGTTGGGATGCTTTACACAAATGTTTGCTCAAAGTAGATCCAGTGGCGGGGGAACGCATTCATCCAAATGATCAGCAACGTATTCAACGCGCGCTTGAGGTTTATGAGCTAACGGGTAAAGCATTAAGCACACTGCAAAAAGAGGCACAGCTTGATGCGTTACCGTATCGTTTAATGAAAATCGCATTAATTCCAGAGAGTCGGGAATGGATTAGGGATTTAGCTAAACAACGTTTTGATCAAATGTTACAACAAGGTTTTATCGACGAAGTTAAAAAACTGTATGCACGAGAAGATTTACATGCAGACTTACCTTCAATGCGTTCGGTTGGTTACCGTCAAGTATGGGATTATCTTGATGGCAAATTAGATGAAGACGAAATGAAAGAGCGCGCGGTTATTGCCACGCGCCAGCTTGCAAAACGACAGATGACATGGATGCGGTCAGAACCTAATATCAGACGTTATGGCGCACAACATTACGATTTAAATCAGATTGTGAGCGATATTGGGCATTTTTTAAAAGGGATTGCACGCGCGTAAATAACTAAAATACGTGAGTGCAAACCTTACACAGCCTTACACAACCTTATACAGCAGCATAGAATCATTCTTGATTGAGTTGTAATACCGCATTTGCATATTCTTCCGACTGTTGCAGGTTGGGCACTCCAGAAGCGCCGATACCCGTTCCAACAGAAGAGTCAATGACGATAGCGTTTGCTCCAATCGCTTTTGATTTGTTAATGAGCGTGCGTATATTAGCTTTATAGGTGGTGGTAGATACACCTTGCCAATAATCGTTTGTTCCACACATTATCCAAACAGTATCGGGTGAATGCGGGCTAACATCGGTATCAAAGCGGTTGATCAAATCCTGACAGGTTTCCCCACCAATACCGACATTAACAATGCTTGCTTGCGATAATTTTTGTTGAAAACGTTGCGTTGTTACTCCGCCATTATCAAACCAGCTATCACCTATTAAAACGTGTGTCCCTGTAGTATTTGAACCCATGTCCAAATTACGGAAAGAGAAGTCAGCAATGGCTTTGTAGCCATAGCGATTCGGATGAGAAGGGTTTGCATAAAAATTCCAAGAATTTTTTCCTTTTGCAACTTTCGCTGCTAGTGGTTTTACTAGGCTTATCCTATTGTTACTTAATAAACTTTTGATTTGATTCACATAATATTGGCCGTTAGTTGCTCGATAAACAATCAATTGATTATTTAATAACCCAGTAATACTGCTTACTTTTAATAGCGTTGTACCTTTATTAGCTGTTCTTCTTATATTAAGCGTTTGTATGGCTTCATGGTATGGTTCTTGTGAGCCGACTTCTCCCCAAACGATTCCTCGGTTATTTAATAGATCATAATGCATTTTCACATGTGAAAACAAAGCCGAAGTATTTTGTTGAGTAACTTGTACGGTTACCTCGGCAGCATTAGTTCTTCCTTGGTTGTCTTTAAAGTCATACCAGAAAGAATCAGTTCCGCTGAATCCAGTAAACGGCGTATAGATTATAAATGTATTACTGGGGTCAATCGTAGCTCGTCCTGCATTAGTCCATGTATCTACGCCTGTAATTGTTAATTCATTACCTATATCGTTATTAAGTACAGGTATATTGACAGATTGATTGACCAATGTTGTTGCGTTATCGGCTGTTGCAGTAGGCCATGCATCATCAGAAGGCGGAGGGATAGTACTATCAGTCACCGTAATATTAACGGCTGCGGCATTGGTTCTGCCTAGATTATCAACAATTTCATACCAAAAAGAATCAGTACCGATAAAGTTTGGGGCGGGTGTGTAAGTGATTTTTTTATTAGTAGAATCAATCACAGAGTACCCCGATTTCTCTGACCAATTATCAATTTCGGGTATTATTAAATTATCGCCAGTATCATTATCTAAAACAGTAATAGTAATCGAACTGTTTTTTTCGACAACAACGGTATCCGTTAATGCAATCGGCCATGGTGTGGCATTTGTTATTGAGAATGAAATAACCGTAGCGAAAGCAAAGAGGGTTTTTAAAAACCATTTAGTAGAAGTATGCATATTTTTTCCTAAAACGAATGATGAGAGGCAATCATTGAATTATTATTTGTTTATAAATTATATTCATGAGTACTCTTATTGAATGGTACAAAAATAAAGTTAAACGGTTTTGTTTGAGATGCCCTTTGGTAAATAATCAATATCTTAGAAATAAACTGATTCAAAGCGAATTAAATCTACCCTTCAAGAACGTAAACCTACCATTGGGCAATTAGTGATCAATTGCTTTTTTATTTTTCATCTAAACCTGTTATCATTTGATCAGTCTGTATGGATTGCAGACAAGTTGCACCCCAATAAGTACTTTAAATTGCAACTAAAAATAAAATATAAATAACCACACCCTAATAATAAATCAGGAGCAAACCATGTCAAAAGGGCATATGCTACAAGAACCCTTCCTTAACGCTTTAAGAAAAGAGCGCATCCCCGTTGCGATTTATCTTGTTAATGGAATTAAACTACAAGGTCATGTCGAGTCATTTGATCAATTTGTAATATTACTCGGCAGTACCGTAAGCCAGTTGGTTTACAAACACGCTATTTCTACAATTGTTCCATCACGTCCGATTAAATTAACGATTGAAGAAGAAACTGAATAATCATTTTATGGGTTTAAACATCGTTTTTAACATTGTTATAAATATGGTTTTTAGCGATTTAAACGCTATTTTTAGCCGTTAATTTTGGAGCTGTTTGATAAACTCAGTCAGGGCGAAACCCGGATTGATAATGCCATTCTGGTACAAATACGTTTCGGTTCAAACCCAAGTAATCACAACGCACAACAACAGGATGAACAAGAATTTAGAGAGCTTGTTCGTTCTGCTGGTGCGCACAATTCTTTGGTTATAGGCGGTTCTCGCCAATCACCTCATTCTCGTTATTTTGTTGGTACAGGTAAAGCCGAAGAAATTCGTCTGGCTGTCATACAGCACGATGCGGATGTGGTTATTTTTGATCATGCACTTAGCCCAGCACAAGAACGCAACCTCGAACGTTTGTTGGAATGTCGCGTGCTTGATCGTACTGCCTTAATTCTTGATATATTTGCACAACGCGCACGTTCGCACGAGGGTAAATTACAAGTAGAGTTGGCTCAGTTAAAACATATGTCGACGCGATTGGTGCGCGGTTGGACGCATTTGGAACGCCAAAAGGGCGGTATCGGCATGCGAGGTCCGGGTGAAACGCAGTTGGAAACGGATCGTCGCTTGATCAGCATCCGTATCAAACAAATTAATAAGCGTTTGGAAAAAGTCAGTAAGCAACGCGAGCAGGGCAGACAACTTCGCCAAAAAACGGATATTCCTACGGTCTCGTTGGTCGGTTATACCAATGCAGGTAAATCGACTCTATTTAATAAAATTACCAACGCTGATGTATTCGCAGAAGATTTATTATTTGCAACGCTAGATCCAACCTTACGGCGCGTTAATCTTCCTAATCAACAATCCATCGTATTAGCCGATACGGTCGGTTTTATCCGTGATTTACCGCATGACTTAGTGGTCGCGTTTAAAGCAACGCTGCAAGAAACAATTGAAGCGGATTTAATTTTACATGTGATCGACAGCAATGAAGAAGACCGTGATTTTTATAAAGATGAAGTCAATAACGTGATTAAATCGCTGGGCGCAGATCATGTGCCACAAATAGAAGTAATGAATAAAATTGACCTTGTGGAAAATACCGAGGCGCATATTGATGAAGCGCATAACGATGTACCTGCAAGGGTGTGGTTGTCTGCGCTGACAGGTGAAGGTATTGAGGCGTTAGCAAAAACGCTGGCTGAAACATTTGCGAAAGATGTCTTTCTAGGAAATTTACGATTATCACCTTCGATGGCTCGATTACGAGCGCAACTCTATGATATAGAGGCGATTAAAGATGAAACTATTTCTGAAAAGGGTGAATATTTATTGGATGTGAGTATTCAGAAACGGCGATTAGAGCAACTTTTGCAAACGGAAGAGGTGAGTTTAGAAGAGATTCAAGCATAGGGTTCTACTGTCTAATACATCCTAATATAAGCATATTTCCATTCAACGCCTGTTGATTTTTTCAAGCTCGCTAATAATTTGTCATCCGGCACGGCTTCTGATTCATAAATATTTCCCACTATAATCCAACTACTGGCTACAAACGCGGACTTTCGCCAATTTATTTTATTTAGATTAAAAGTGTGTTTTTGACATTTTGGACAGGCATATTCGTTTTTAGCATCGTCTTCTTCTAGTAAAATATGCCTGATATTTTTCAATGTAGTTTTACATTCTGGACAAATGACTTTTCTTCTATTTTTCCCCGATACAAATTGTGCTTTTTGCATCGTTTCAATTTCAATGTAGCAATATGGTTTATCATCTTGTGGCTCTAACTCAATATTGGGTGAACAGCCCATAAAACACATCAAGGACAAAAATTGGTTCCCCACCTCAAAGCGATGTTTTGTCTGTTTTCTCCCTATAAATTCAATATCTGAAAGCACAGATTCTAGATCATGTTTATCCACTAATAATGATGAATCCTCTGGGTAAAGATACAGTTTAAATTCAGCTTGCCACACGATAAATGTCCTTTTTGTAATATGCGTATTATAGCTAAAAACGTTTACTAGTGATCAATGGTTGGTAATTAACGATCAGTCGTAAAGGGTGATAACCGACGAACGGTAGGCTATAAAAGACAGGCTATTACCCCCTCATTTTAGTCATAAAAAATAGGCTACTCATGCTTCTATAGCTCAACAACAGTAGGGCTTTAGCCCACCATAACATCTTAATTTAGTTGAAATACATTGTTTCAAATAATAAAAAATAGGTGTTTGGCATGGAAGTTTTTAGTCGTTTTATTTTAGTGTTGTTGGTTAATGTTTTTCTTGTGCAGGAAATAGTGGCACAAGATTTATGGCGAGATGTTCCTCAAGTATCGGCTAAAAATAAAAATACTGCATCCGCACAAGAATTTAACAATGCACGTCTATTGACCTTAAATAATAATCAGATGCAGATGCTTTTATCGTCATCTTCTTTAAGTCGTTCGGCTATTAGCAACAAGCAGATTACGTTGCCATTACCGGATGGTCGTCAAATAAATGTTCAATACCGCGATTCAATTATCCTACCTGAGCCACTGGCTAAAAAATATCCCGAGATTAAGACATTCAAATTAGTACCGGATGAAAATATTATTTCAGGAACAATGGATATGACAGCGAACGGCTTTCATGCAATGGTGCAAATGCATGATGGTGAGGTGATTTTTATCGATCCTAGCTATATTGATCCTAGCCATGATGATTCTACTTATGTTGATGCTAGTAGTCAGTCTAAGCAATATGCAAGCTACCGCAAAAAAGATCAGCATATTGATCACAACGCACCTGGTCATCAATGTCTTTTGGATGATAGCTCATCTGATTTATTAGATGATTTAACATCTGTTACAGAACAATCTTCAAAATTACAATATAGAGCAGACCAGCGATCAGTCCAGCATTTGTTACGCTATCGCATCGCCATAGGCGCTACGGGTGAATATACGGCATTAAAAGGCGGAAAAAGTCGTGCACTAAGTGCAATAGCAACAACGTTGAATCGCGTTAATCAAGTGTATGAGCAGGACTTAGGCATTCATTTAAGCTTAGTAGCAAACAATGATCAGATTATTTTTGAAGATAAAGAGTCAGACCCTTATACAACAACAGAAACGACGAGCCTGATTAATATTAATCAAGGTGTTATTGATAGTATTATTGGTACTCAAAATTATGATGTAGGGCATTTATTCTCAACATCTGGTGGTGGTCTTGCGGTAATTGGTAGTGCTTGTAACAATAATTCTAAAGCAAAAGGGATTTCTGCAACGTCTAATCCTGGGAATGATAGTTTTTCGCTTGATTTTGTTGCACATGAGATCGGTCACCAGCTAGGCGCAACTCATACATTTAATAGTTCTCAAGGTTTGTGTGCGGGAAGAACGCGTACCGCAAGTACTGCATTTGAACCAGGTAGCGGTTCTACAATTATGTCTTATGCGGGTATTTGTGGCAGTGACAATATTCAGTCTCACGCAGATGGGATGTTTCATATCGGTAGTATCGAACAAATTAGAAACTTTACCCAAAATGGTAATGGTAGTCGATGCGGTATTCGCGCTACTTTAAATAATGCGGCTCCACGTCCAAATGCTGGCAGTAATTATGTGATTCCTGCGAATACACCGTTTGAGTTAAATGGTCATGCGGTTGACCCAGAAGGTGATCAATTAGTCTATGCATGGGAGCAAGTAGATGTAGGTTCAAGTTCGCAAGAATTTGAAGATAAGGGAAATAACGCCTTATTTAGAGCGCATCTACCGAATCGTTCAAGTTCAAGAATATTTCCCCCTATTGATAATATTCTTTATCATAAAAATACACGCGGCGAAAGTTTACCTATTAAAGAAAGAACACTACGTTTTAAATTGGTTGCACAAGATGGCTATAATGCGGCACAAAGCGATGAAATGTCGATTAGTGTTAAGCGTACCGGTAGCCGTTTCGCATTAAATATGCCACGTTCGCATTACACCTTAGGCAGAGATTATAAAATAAGTTGGAATACGGCTAATACAGAAAGAGCACCGGTGTTTTGTGATAGCGTAGATTTATCATTATCAAGCAATGGTGGTTATGATTTTGATCATGTGTTGGCAGAAGGCGTACCCAATACAGGAAATACATGGGTTTATTTACCAACGGATTTACCCGAAACATCAGAAGCTCGTTTTAAGCTAGCGTGTAGTAACAATATTTTCTTCGCTATTTCTTATCAAGATTTTAGTTTGACTGAAGATGAGTTGGCAGATGCCGCAGAACCCGGCCCCGAATCTAGCTTAAACGATAGATCGCCACAAGTTTCAACGCAATCAAATAGTGTGGTAGCGGCGGGTGGTTCTTTTAATTTAATGTGGGTGTTTTTGTTGATGTTTATTAGAATTTTTTTAAATCTCAAGAAGCATTATTAAGTGCCTCTTGAGATATTAGGCTAGGCACTACGTTTACAAATAGTTTAGGGCTAAGAATGTAGATACCTAGATAAATTAGTTCTTTTCGTATTTAAGCAAATAAGAACTAATATAACCATTCGTTGAAGGAGCCTCTGATTAAGTCTATAAAGTTTAGACGCAGAGAAAAGTGTCTGCATTTTTCATGAAATGAGTGAGAATAGTTATTCTATTGTCGCGAACTTCATGGAAAATTCAGGTGCTTTTAGCAAGTATAAATTTATTAGACTTGATTAGAGACTCCTTAAGCTGCTGTTCGTAGAGGACGCTCTAATTGTTCCATTTCAAAAGAATAATCTTCACCAGCCTCAGCTAACATTTCCATAATCACCTCAACTTCTAATGGGTGATCATTCTTGAGTGCTAACAAATCTTCGCAACTGATTGTTAAATTTTCGTTTGTCATTTTAAGTTTCCTTATCTTATTTATAAAAAATGACGGGTAAACAAAACTCCCTGTTGGTTATCCCTGTCATGTAGAAACTATAGTGATATAACTGTGTTTATTCTGTGAACTTTGTCACACTTTATTTGTGACAAAGTACGTATTTTTAGACATAAAAAAAGCAGCTATAGAAGCTGCTTTTTAATTATCTATACAAGCGTATGATTTTAATAGGTTGAAAGCTCAAAACCGACGCTTAACATATTGACATCAGATTCATCGTTACCTGTTTCAATGTCGGGGTGTTTTTCCCATTCTGCGCGTAATTTAGTGGATTCACTCAATCGCATCTTTACGCCAAGACCGTAGGTGAAACCAAAACCGTCTTTATCTCCATTAGTATTGTCGCTATTCCAACGCATTCCGCCGACTTTTCCGAATACGTCAAACCGTTCAGTGACTTGCATTGAACCGATAGCATTTGCGGTAAAAGCAGAAACATCGGAATTTTCGCCATTTTTATGTATATCCCCAAGATTTACATAGCCTACTTCACCACTCAGCATATCAGTAAGTTGATAACCACCAAACAGTTTCCACGCGGTATCAGTATCTTCACAACCTGTTTCACCGTCACAGTAGCTACTTGCATCAGATGAACCTATGGTTCCACCTAAGTAATAAGGATTTGATACAGAGTTACCGTTATTGCTAGTAGTATTATCTGCATAATTTTTAGTAGCGTTGCCATAACTAAATGGTAAATCTGCATAGCTTAGTGTGCTGGATAAAAGTGCTAATATCCCAAGTGTAAATAAGGATTTATTTAGTTTTTTCATGATTTTGCCCTTAATTTGTAATTTTTTATCAATGTTAATTTATTGACCTTTCTTCTGTGTAAAGGTTCTGTGTTAGTTGTTAGATGATTTGTTTTTAGATTATTGCTTGAATTATAACTGATTTCAGAAAGTGCGTCGAATGTGACTGTGACTTCGTTCCCTCAAACTGTTTAAAGCGTATTATATACACTGAAAATGCGTTGTCCTTGTTGTATGGTGCCACGTGCGGTTAAGTGTGTAACGTCGTATTTTTCTAGCCCACGCATACTAAAGAAGGTGATGTTTTTATCCTCAGATGCCAGTTTTTTTTGTGCATCAACAACCTGTGGTCGTAGTTGAACACGTGGGTGTTGTTCATCAAGGCTGAGTATCACGGGAATAGAGGGATCTTTGATGATGTTGGTACGCAGATGTTGCAACATCTTTTTAAGGTGCCAATAATATTCTTTGGCTTGTACATCGCTATCAGCATCACTTTCGCCTTGTATCCAAATAATCGCACGCGGTGTAACGGTATCGCCTTGTACTTCCAGTTCTTTAATGGCTGTTTTGATATTTCTTACCATGTCATCATAAAGTCCTTTTTGCCCAGGACCTTTCCAATCAGTTTTAAGGCTAGTACCGCCAGAACTGTATTTGAAGATGGCGGGGTTATAACCTGCTTTTAAAACGGCGCGCGCGAAGCTGACTTCAGGTCCAAAGTGTCCGGTTCTAAAGTGTCCAAGTTGTGGTTTTAAAGTTTCCCATTTATTGCCTGTAGATCCGTAATGAAGCGCTTTGTAAAAAAAGGGTATTTGTATATCTAAACCCTTAGGGTCTTTTGGATATTGTGCTGCATCACTGCGCCAGCCCTGCATATTTGATTGTCCTGCCATGATAAATAAGTCAATATTTTGTGCATTTAGAAAGTGACTTGAGGTGAGGCTGATAAGTAATATAAGAAACGGTTTCATAAATGAATGTGATGAAAACTAAAGTGATATATTATGCCAGAGTAAAATCACTTGTAACAAATAAATTGTACTTAGTTAAGGAAGCCTAGATAATTAAGATTGAACAATAAAATAGAACAAATAACAGAGATTTAATTGAAATTTAAATGCTAAAAATAATTACACCTATTCTGCTTTTAATCGGTGCTTTTTTTCTGGGGAAATATTTAATCGCCACAGGACCAGAGCCTAAAAAAAGAACATCATCAGAACGCATCCAAGTGGTTGAAGTGATGCCATTAAAAAAAGAAGACTACAGCGTCACTATTAATGCCTCGGGTATTGTTAAGGCAGGCGTACAAAGTAATTTAGTTTCGGAAGCGTCTGGCAAGATAGTGAGTATATCGAATGATTTTCAAGAAGGCGCTTATTTTAATAAAAACAGTGATTTAGTTAAGATAGATAAAGAAAGTTATGTCAACGCTGTTAGTATTGCACAAAGTGATGTTGCGGCAAACCGAGCAAATTTAAAACAAGTTATTGCAGAAGAAAAAAGTAATTTACGTTCTATTCATCTTGCTAAAAATAATTTAGCATTGGGTAAAAAAGAGACAAATCGTGTAAGTGGACTGTGGAAAAAGCGATTAATTGCTCGATCATTGTTGGATTCTGAAGAACAAAAAACCAATCAATTAGAACAAAAATTACAGGATTTACAAGGTAAACAGAACACTTATGAAAGTCGTCGTTTGGCTACCGAAGCAAAAATTAATGCATCATTAGCACGTCTTAAACAAGAAAAATTGAATTTGTCGTATACATCAATCAAAGCCCCGTATGCAGGTCGTGTATTAAAAAAGCAAGTGGATGTAGGACAATTTGTATCTAAAGGAACGGTTTTGGCAGAAATTTACGCGACAGATTATGTCAATATTGAATTGCCACTGTCACTTAATCAATACGAATTATTGGAAATGCCCGAAGCATTTAGAAATTCTGATTCTAAAAATTCACAAAATAAAATGCGTCAGTTGCCAGCGGTCACATTTAAAGTTGCGGATAGTCAGCATCAATCTAATTGGCAAGGTAAAATTGTTCGCAGTAGTGCAGCCTTGGATACAGATAGTCGACAAATCAATGTGATAGCGCGGATTGATAATCCTTTTGATTATAAAAAAGAAGATTCAAATGAAAACAGTGCGCCTTTAGCTCCATTGCGGATTGGGCAATATTTAAAAGCATCTATTAAAGGAAAAACATTTAAACAAGTTTATGTGTTGCCTCCTGCGGCGTTACGTCATAACAAAGAAATATTGTTATTGCGAGAGGGCAAAATTGATATTGTGGGTGTAAAAGTACTTTGGAATGCACCAGAGGCTTCGGTGATTAGTAGTGATCAAGCCCTTGAAGGTCAACAATTGATAACCACGACGCTATCGCAGGCACTGCAAGAAATGAAAGTAATTACTTTGGAGCAACAACGCCAAAAAGATAAAGAAAAAGAAATAAAAAAGGCACGAAAAAAGACGAATGACACTGGCTTAGAAAATGTGCGAAAAGGCAAGATAAACGAATGATTAAATGGTTTGTTAAAAATCCTGTTGCCGCTAATATTTTGATGATGGCGATCATCGCTTTTGGTTTGTATTCCTTAATTAAACGTATTCCTTTGGAGACTTTTCCAGCATTTGAACAAGATGTTGTCAATATTGCCGTTGTGTATTCTGGGGCAACGCCCTTTGAAGTAGAACAAGGTATCGTACTTCGTATTGAAGATGCGATTGGTGATTTACCCGGTATCGAACGTATTAACAGTGATGCCGCAGAGGGCAGGGCGTTAGTGCGTGCTGAAATTCGTAAACGTTACGATACGACTAAAGTGCTCAATCAGATTAAAACACGTATTGATGGCATCACCTCATTTCCAGAGGATGCAGAACGTCCCGTTGTAGAGCGTTTGATTCGTACCCGCGAAGTCATTACCTTAGTTATTATTCAAGAAGCGAGTTCATTAAATCAATCAACGTTAGGACAAGGTCAATCACTTAATAATAAAAACGATGAGATTGCATTACGCACATCCACGGAAAACATCCGCGATGAAGTAAGGAGTTTGCCGAACGTAACTCAAGTTTCCATGGGGGGTATTCGACCATGGGAAATAACCATTAATGTACCGCAAACGTCGTTACAACAATATGATTTAACTTTAGAAGATGTTGCTAAGGTTATTCGAAATGCATCACGCGATATTCCAGGAGGAACGATTAAAACAGAATCGGGGGATATTTTAGTACGGGCATTGGGGCAGGCTTATCGAAAAAATGACTTTTCAAATATTCGCGTGATTAGCCGCAGAAATGGTACGAATATTCGTTTAGGTGATATTGCTACTATTGATGATGGCTTTAATGAAGACCCTTTGTATAGTCGATTTGATGGAAAACAAGCGGCATTTATTAATATTGCCCGAGTGGGTGATCAAAATGCGATTGAATTGGCAAATACAATCAAAAGCTATATTGAAGAACGTGCAGAAACCTTACCATCGGGTTTAAGTTTAAGTTACTGGAAAGACAGTTCAAAAATTGTAAAAGCGCGTCTAAACACGCTGACATATAGTTTAGTTCAAGGAATCGGCTTGGTGCTTTTGTTATTAGCACTGTTCTTACGACCCGATTTAGCCTTTTGGGTCAGTATCGGTGTGCCAATTAGTTTCTTGGGCGCGTTGGCGATGATGCCGCAATTTGATGTAACCTTAAATTTAGTTAGCATGTTTGGTTTTATTTTGGTGCTCGGTATTGTCGTGGATGATGCTATCGTCACAGGTGAAAATGTTTATTCACATTTACAAAAAACGGGGGATGGTGTTAAAGCTGCCGTTGAAGGAACTAAAGAAATTGCGGTTCCTGTGACGTTTGGAGTACTCACAACCGTTGCAGCTTTTCTTCCTTTGTTGATGATTGATGGCGTGCGAGGCAAGATTTTTGCGCAAATTCCGATGGTAGTTATTCCCGTTTTGATTTTTTCTCTGATTGAATCTAAATTTGTTCTACCTTCTCATTTACAATATATGAAACTACGCAAACAAACAGAAAAACTAGGAATCTTTACACGTTTTCAACAAAAAATTGCGCGTAGCCTGGAAATTTTTATTAAGCGTGTTTACAGCCCTTTTTTAAATATTGCACTTAATTGGCGTTATTTCACTTTAGCATTTTTCATTAGCTTGTTGATTATATTAGTAGCACTTGTGATGAGTGGGCGTTTTAAATATACCTTCTTTCCACGTATACAAAGTGAAATTGTCTCAGCAACACTTGAAATGCCAGAGGGTACATCCATAGAAACTACCCAAAAATACGTCGATAAAATGGTAGCTGCAGCGGAACAAATGCAACAAAAATATACTGATGTTGCTGATTTCAAATACATTGAACTAGGTGGAAAGAAAGAACCAGAGGGTTTGATTGATTCGTTAAAAGAAGATGCTGAAATAAAAGAAATGATGGGAGAAAAACTCATCCAGCATATTTTAGTCACAGTAGGCAGTGCCGGTGGTCGTCCTCGTTCGAATAGTATCGGTCAATCACATTTAGCAATGGTCACGTTTGAAACCTTGCCGCCAGAGGAGAGAACTTCAACCATCAGTACCAAACAGTTAGTGGCAGAATGGCGAAAATTAATTGGCCCAATACCAGGGGTTAAACAGTTGAGTTTTCGTGCCGAGTTAGGACATGGAGGCGAACCCATTAACGTGCAACTCAAAGGTAATGATTTTGATTTGTTAAATAGTATTGCACAAGAAGTTAAGAAAAAATTGGCTGAATATGACGGTTTGTTCGATATAAAAAATAGCTACGAAGCGGGTAAGGATGAAGTACAGTTGCGTATTCGCCCAGAGGCAGAACAACTCGGTTTAAATTTAAGTTCATTAGGCTTGCAGGTTAGACATGCAATTTTTGGTGCAGAAGCGCAAAGAATACAACGCAATCAGTCAGAAATAAAAGTAATGGTGCGCTCACCTAAAGAAGAACGTTATGCGTTATCAGATTTACAAAATTTGCGTATTCGTACGCCTTCTAACCTAGGAAAAAATACAGAAATTCCTTTAAATGAAGTGGCAGAAATAAAGATGGGTCGTGGTTCATCAACCATTACCCGTGTTGATCGCCAACGTATCATTAACATTACCGCCGATATAAATAAAGAACGAGTGGACGCAAATAAAGTGGTGGCAGATTTTAAAACATGGTTACCTACTATTTTAAAAGATCACCCCGAAGTCAGTTTTGATATGGAAGGAGAGCAACGCGAACAACGTAAATTTGGTAAAAGTTTAGCGTTTGGTTTTGGTGTTGCACTCATTAGCATGTTTATTTTGTTGGCAATTCCTTTTGGCTCTTATTCTCAGCCATTAATGGTGATGAGTATTATCCCGTTCAGTGTCATTGGTGCAATCGGTGGACATGCGATTATGGGGCTAAGTTTAAGCATTAGTAGCGTGATGGGAGTACTCGCTTTAATCGGAGTGGTGGTCAACGACTCTTTGGTTTTAGTTGATTACACTAATAAACGTATTAAGGATGGAATGCCTATTGCAAAGGCGATTCGTATTGCGGGTGGTGCGCGTTTCAGACCCATTTTATTAACATCTTTAACGACGTTTGCTGGATTAACTCCGTTAATTTTAGAAAAAAGTACCCAAGCACAGTTTTTGATACCGATGGCAGTTTCACTTGGGTTCGGCATATTGTTTGCGACTATGCTCACCCTTGTTTTGATACCGGTTTTTTATCTGATTGTTGAGGATATTAAATCACTATTTTCTAAAATTTTTGGTACGACAAAAATAATCAGACCAGTTTAATGCCTAAAAACTGCAAACTATAATAAGTGATCGTCGCGACTAAAGCGGCTATCAGTAAAGTTGCACCTATCTTAAGTAATGTTGACGGTGGTTTTGCAGCGTCTCCGTATTTGTTCAAACCTCTACTACCTGGCATTAACCAAAATAGAAGAACGGCAAAGGGGATAAAAACTAATAGTGAAAACCAGCCGCTAACGTTTATATCGTGGCAACGCTGAATAGTGAGTTGAAAAAAGACAAGCAAAGCGCTCACGATACCCGCAGCGAGTAATAAATAAGCCGCCATACTACCTATTTCGCCAAATTTCCCAACTATGCCTGCCAATGCTGCCATCACCCAGAATAATGTAAAGGGGATCATGAATGAATAAAAGAAATAGGCAAAAGGACCGATGCGTCTTTTAGTGGAAAAGAGTTTAAGCTTGCTATAACGTTGAAATGAAATTTCTTGAGTAGGTTCGCTGTAGTTATATGAAGCTATTTCTGCTGATGGCATACCTGATGATGTCGCTATCCCTGACATTGTTATTCTCCATTATTAAAATTAGACTTATTGAATATATATATATTGTTAGTCTGGCAGATTAATAAAGGTTGGAAGATAGCTAAGTGGATAAACGTTGCAAATTTAAAGCCGAATGCGATAAAGATAATAATTTAAGGAGTCTCTGAATAACCTAGGTGAAATTCTGTAAGACATAAAAAAACCGCCGAACGTGAATTCGGCGGTTTTTTAACAATCTAATTTGTTGCATATTAAATATACAACAAGATGTTAGCTTAGATTATTTTACTGCAGGTGCAGCAGGAGCTGTTGCAGTTGCCGCAGGAGCAGCAGTTTGAGATTTTTGGTAAGCTGCTGCTGCTGCTTTTTGTTGCTCAGCAATTTGCTTAGCCATTGTTTCGTAGTGCTTACGCTGTGCATCCATTTGCGCTTGCATCTGTTGGAAAGAAGGTGCTGCATTACCTGAAGGCATCATGCGATTCTGTTGCATGCGTGCTTGTGGCATACGAGCTTGAGGCATTTGCATACGTTGAT
>Ga0209633_10000735_pt1 | contig 36846 bp, 31 predicted proteins | sample Cruoilmetagenom1_FD_187290 | JGI IMG/M metagenome (GOLD analysis project Ga0209633, IMG submission 187290) | Oil polluted marine microbial communities from Coal Oil Point, Santa Barbara, California, USA - Sample 1 (SPAdes) (version 2) | ecosystem: Environmental > Aquatic > Marine > Oil seeps ...
TCCTATTCAACCCAAAAAACACAGTTTTGAATTTTTACGAGAAAACGCACATTTAAGAGCAAGAACTAACACTTTTAGTGCTATAATGCGAGTACGTTCTGCACTATCTTTTGCCGTTCATAAATACTTTACTGAAAACGGATTCTATAATTTACATACACCAATAATTACAGGTTCTGATGCTGAAGGTGCAGGAGAAATGTTCCAGGTTTCTACTTTAGATCCTAAAAATATGCCAAAAGATGAAAATGGTGAAATAGATTATAGTCAGGATTTCTTTGGTAAAGAAACCAACCTTACAGTTTCAGGTCAGTTAGAAGCCGAGACCTATGCAATGGCACTGAGTAAGGTATATACTTTCGGTCCTACTTTTAGAGCAGAAAATTCAAATACAACGCGTCATTTGGCAGAATTTTGGATGATTGAACCAGAGATGGCATTCTATGACCTAGATGCGAATATGGATTTAGCTGAAGATTTTATCAAGGCGGTTATCAGAGATATAGTTAAAAATTGTAAAGATGATCTGGCATTTTTAGACGAGCGTTTTATAAAAGAGGAAAGTACAAAACCCGCATTACAACGAAGTGAAATGTCTTTATTAGAAAAATTAAACTTTGTAATAGATAATAACTTTAAACGAGTTAGTTATACTGAAGCTATAGACATTCTTCGTAACTCTAAACCAAATAAGAAAAAGAAGTTTCAATATACCATTAATGAATGGGGTGCTGATCTCCAAAGTGAGCATGAACGTTACTTGGTAGAGAAACATTTTAAATGTCCTGTTATACTTTTTGACTATCCCGCAAACATAAAAGCGTTTTATATGCGTTTAAATGATGATGGGAAAACAGTTAGAGCAATGGATGTGTTGTTTCCTGGAATTGGTGAAATTGTTGGAGGCGCTCAACGCGAAGAACGACTTGATGTTCTTAAGGAGCGAATCAAAGCATTAGATATTGACGAAAAAGAATTATGGTGGTATTTAGATCTACGAAAATTCGGTACCGCAGTTCATTCTGGTTTTGGTTTAGGTTTTGAACGTTTGGTGCAATTCACAACAGGTATGAACAATATTAGAGACGTAATACCATTTCCGAGAACACCTCAGAATGCTGAGTTTTAATTAAATTTCAATGTCTCCCTGAGCGCGTCATCTCGAGCGGAGTCGAGAGGCGAAGGACATTTATCATATAATATACTTTTTTGTACCTTTAGTAAAAGGTACGGTATTAAATTAAGATTCCGCTTTTAGTGGAATTAGTTCGACTTATTAAAAAATTGAAGTACATTTTTTAGAGTCTCACTTATAATTAAGAATTAATTAATGTTAAAACAAAGTTTACAATACAAATTATTACAAAAACTGTCTCCTCAGCAAATTCAGCTGATGAAATTAATTCAATTACCTACACAGGCTTTTGAACAAAAAGTTAAACAAGAAATTGAAGAAAACCCAGCTTTAGACAGTGGAAAAGAAGATAAAGATGATATTGATAACGAACTACAAAATGAATATGATGATGATGGTACAGAAACTATTGAGACTGACATAAATATCGACGAATATTTAAGCGATGATGAAACGCCTAGCTATAAATTACAGAGCAATAATTATAGTAGTGATGATGAAGAAAAAAGTATCCCTTATGCCGCGGGTACAACTTTTAATCAGTTTTTAAAAGATCAACTAAACACTTTCAGCTTAACTGATAATGAGCGATTAATAGCAGAATTCTTAGTTGGCAGTATTGATAGTAGCGGTTATATAAGAAGGCCTTTAATAGATATTGTAGATGATTTAGCATTTTCTGAAAACATCTTTACCGAAGAGTCTGAAGTGAAAAAAATGTTAGATTATGTGCAAGAGTTAGATCCTGCCGGTGTTGGTGCACAAAGTCTTGAAAATTGCTTATTGATTCAGTTAAGAAGAAAGTCAGAATCACGAAGTAGAAAATTAGCGATTTCTATACTTGAAAAATCTTTTGAGCATTTTGTCAAGAAGCACTATAAAAAACTTATTCAGAAGTTTGATATTTCTGAAGATGAGTTAAAAGATGCTATAAATGAAATTGCAAAATTGAATCCAAAACCTGGTGGTTCATACTCTAGTAATACTAAAATTGTAGAACAAATTGTTCCTGATTTTTCAATGCGAATAGTTGAAGGAAAATTAGATCTTACTCTAAACTCACGTAATGCACCCGACCTTCATATTTCGAATGAATACAATAATATGCTAAAAGGTTATGCTGCATCTAAAGATAAGTCGAAATCACAAAAAGATGCGGTAATGTTTATCAAACAAAAATTAGATGCCGCTAAATGGTTTATTGACGCAATAAAGCAACGTCAGCAAACTTTATTGCTGACTATGAATGCAATTATGCATCGTCAAGAGGAATATTTTTTAACAGGTGATGAACGAAAATTAAAGCCAATGATCTTAAAAGATATTGCTGATAAAATTAATATGGATGTATCAACAGTTTCAAGAGTTGCCAATAGTAAATATGTAGATACTCCCTATGGCACAAAACTAATTAAGGAATTCTTTTCAGAGTCTATGAAAAACGAGCAAGGTGAAGATATTTCAACTAGAGAAATTAAAAAAATTTTAGAAACAATTATTGATGCAGAGAGTAAAAAGAAACCACTAACTGACGATAAACTAGCGGCATTACTTAAAGAAAAAGGCTACTTAATTGCCCGTAGAACAGTTGCTAAATACAGAGAACAATTAAATATTCCTGTAGCAAGACTTCGTAAAGAAATTTAAGTTGCTAAGATGAAATTCTATAAGTATATTTCCTTTATTTTACATCCAGTGCTTATACCCATTCTAAGCACTTTACTGTATTTTATCATCATTCCAAATCATATTCCAGAAGAATTTGCCTATAGTGTTTTAAGTATTGTTTTTGTTACCACTTATATCATTCCTCTTTTTCTATTGTTATTTTTAAAAAGGATTCACCTTATTGAGAGTTTTCATTTATCAAGTATTAATGAGCGTAAGTTTCCAATATTATTTTTTGCACTATTATCTCTCTTATTAGGCAAACTATTATTAAGATCTAATACGGTCAATATATTAGCGTTCTTCTTTTTTGCTTGTGCCTTATCATTGGGTATAGTTTATATTCTTTTTTTTAATAAGATAAAAACAAGTTTACATACATTAGGTCTTGCTGGCTTAATTGGGTTTATAGGAATTATCAGCTATCATTATGAGTTGAACCTTTTGTTATTCATAACTTTTTTATTTTTAATATTTGGTCTCGTTGCAACTGCTCGATTAAAGTTAGAAGCACATTCTATAAGTGAAGTGTTTATCGGCTTTTTTGTAGGTTTGCTCACACAGTTAATTGTCTTCTTTTCTTTCATGCTATAACAATTATTGTGCTTGTTTGTGAAATCTATTATGTGATAATGGACAATATAATCTAACAGTCATCATGCTGTAAACAAAATTAAAGAATATAGAAAATTAATCCTATTCTAAAATCTCTCATTTCTATCGGAGTAACCTGATCAATATTGGCATTAGAAAATAAATCGGTTAATCCGTAATAAAAGTTAAAATTCCATGTGCCATATCCAACAGCTAATTTCAGGCCAAATTGCAAGTTATTAATTTCCGATATTCCTTTAACTTTAATAGTACTACCATCTTCTTTATATTTAGCATTAGAAGCAAATACATAACTTAATTTTGTGCCCGCATAAATTCTCCAAAATTTGTACTTATCAATAGTTGAAGTTCTCCATCGTATTTCAAAAGGAAGATCGATAGTATGCATTGAGAATTTATTGGTTTTAAAACCTGGTTCTGCTATTTGAAACTGAGTAATACTACTAATTTCTTCAATTTTAATATTTTGAAAATAGGTATTTCGTCCATATCCCAGACCTAAACCGAATGCAAAATTTCCTTTTCTACTAAGAGGGATATCCTTAATAAAACCCAATTCGAATCCATTTGATAATCCATTTTGCGTTATTTCAGCAGGTGTGTTTGTCAAACTAATAATTGATAACCCAATGTAAATTTGATCTTCTAAATACTTGGTACTCTTGAGGGTGTCAGCACTTTGTGCATTAAGTACATAAGAGATTAAAAGAAAAAAGAAAAGTATTCTACTCATACAACAAATATAAAATTTATAAAACTAAAAAGAGGCAATCAAATTCGATACTTCGTTTGATTGCCTCTTGGTATAATTTTAAATATGAATTTATTTTTCCATATTCTTTAAAGCACTTCCTTGTTTTGTTGAGTAATTTATTTTAAGTGCATTTACATCTCTTAATTCTATTTTTATATCTGTAATAGTACCTACGTTAGACTCCATATCAGCCTTAATAGATGTTGTTAAATATGGGATTTCTGCCTCAGGATGTGTTGCTCTCTCAGCAAAAATAAAACTTTTAATATCTGATACATTAGAAATTCTATCATTCAATTGAATTTTATCACCTGCCGTACCATCTTTAGATTTACCCACATAAATATAGCTTACCAAACTTTTCTTTTCAAGTTTTTTAACCTGATCAGCGGAAGGTAATGCCGGTGTTTTAATTTTTAATTCAGTTTCTCGCATTACCGTAGTAACCATAAAAAAGAATAATAACATAAAAACAATATCTGGCAATGCTGCAGTATTAACTGCTGGCATACCTTTTTTCTTCTTTTTAAACTTAGACATAATTAGACTTATTTTGTAGGTTCAGCCTCAGAAATAATTTGAGGGTAAATATCTTTCTTAATTACAGCTTGTTGATCTAGAGTAATATCCTCAAAATTTCTACCAAACTTATTGTTAGAATATTTATTCCTTAAATCTGTATATGCGGCTACCAATTCATTTTGTACAGCAATATAAGTTCCATACGATGTACCTCTATCACTTTGTAAAGAAATAATGGCCTTTTTAGGATGATCTGAAGAAGCTGGATCTTTCTTACCTTCACACCAAGTACATTCTGTACCATCTTCGTTTTTACCTCCACCATTATCTATAAATGCAATAGCAGCTTCTCTCAAGTTTTCTATTTGCATATATATTTCACCTTCAACCAAAATCTCATTTCTCCTATTTACATTTACCTCAAATACATTTTTTTCTTTAAGCACTGGAGGTACTATATTAGGATCTTGTTTTTCTGGTAATTTACGTGAAATACCCATATCGGTATCCATAGTAGTAGTTACAAGGAAAAATATCAACAGCAAGAATGCTATATCTGCCATAGATCCTGCATTTATTTCAGGGGTTTCTCTTCTTGCCATAATTTTTTATTTTACTAATGATTTAACAAAACCTTGGCCAATTGCTAGTAAGCCTAATAAGCCTAAAATTCCTGTAAAATTAATTAAAGCGCTTACCCATTTTGAAACAGAACCGGCTTCACCATCTTTAATTACTTCTCCTTGAATATTTGTTACAGCATCACCTGAAGCAGCAAAATAAGCTATTACCAATAATACAGCAAGTACTACTAATGCCATCAAGGTTTTCTTCAATGCTTGTGGATGTTTAACAAGGTTTGCCATAGACAATCCAACGGCTATAATGGTAGTTATAATTAATAAATACTTAGCGAAAAACACGAACCCGCCAACAGCGCTATCTACAGCTGCACTATCATCACCAGCAGATATCACACGTATAAATAAAATCAACCCAAGAATACCTATTACGGCAGCTATTATGGTTAATATTTTAGATTTTTTATTGTCCATAATACTCTTACTTTTGATGTCTGATTAGTAAATCAACTAACGATATAGATGCGTCTTCCATATTATTTACGATACTATCTATTTTAGAAATAATATAGTTATAAAATATTTGAAGAATAATTGCTACGATAAGTCCAAATACTGTTGTTAATAATGCTACTTTAATACCACCGGCAACAACACCAGGAGAAATATCATTTGCAGCTTCAATAGAGTCAAAAGCTCCAATCATTCCTATTACAGTACCCATAAACCCAAGCATCGGTGCTAAAGCAATAAATAATGATAACCAAGATGTGTTTTTCTCTAATAATCCCATTTGCACACCACCATAACTCACTACAGCTTTTTCAGCTTGCTCAACACCTTCATCCATTCTGTCTAACCCTTGATAAAATATAGAAGCAACAGGACCTTTAGTGTTTCTAGCGACTTCTTTAGCCGCTTCTACACCACCAGATGATAAAGCGTCTTCAATACTGGTCATTAATTTGTCAGTATTTGTAGTTGCCATGTTTAAGTATATAATTCTTTCTATCGCAATTGCCAACCCTAAGATCAAGGCTATTAATACAACTCCCATAAAGAAAGGACCACCTTCAATAAAACGTTGTTTTAAAACTTGGTGAAAGGTTTTAGCATCGGCAGCTTCTGCGGCAGCTTCTTCAGTTTGAACAGCAGTTGTTACAGCATAGCTGTTTTGAACAGAACTTAAAAATAATAATCCTGTAATTGCTAGGATAGTAAATAGTTTTTTCATTGTTTGAATATTATAAAATTAGTTAACGGGTTAAAGATATAAATTTTTTATTAAAAAAAGCAACTCCTGCGGAGAGAAAGGGATTCGAACCCTTGTTACAATTCCTCATAAACACGCTTTCCAAGCGTGCGCCTTAAACCACTCGGCCACCTCTCCTGAAAATTATTCTTTTTTCAAGTGAACGTCAAATAAAACAAAAAAAAATAACTTGAAAAAATTATTCCGATTAAAATTAATGTAAAGTTTACTACACAACAATATTTGTTGCAGCAAAACGTCATTAAAATAATGACGTCAAAATCAAAATACTATGAATATTTGTAAGTCTTTTAACAATCTACTCCATCTCCCCACGTAATGAAGTTTCAAAAAAGGTTTTGAAATCTTTCCTGGAAATATTTTCACCCAATAGATACATCAATTTAGCAATAGCTGATTCTGTAGTTATATCTTTTCCATTAATTAATCCTATTTTTTCTAATTGAGTACTTGTTTCATATTGTCCTAAAATTACACTACCTCCAATACATTGTGTAATATCAACGATATAAATTCCTTTATTAAGTGCAATATTTAACAGCTCTATGAACCACTTTTCAGTTGGAGCGTTTCCTGAACCATAAGTCTCCAATACAACTCCTTTTAAGTTTGGTATTTCTAATATACTTTCTACAACTAGCTTAGTAATACTCGGAAATAACTTCAATATAACTATACTATCTTCTAACTTTTTCCTAACAATTAATTTTTTATTCTTTTTTGATCTCCATAATAGATGGTTGTTAAACCTTAAATGAACTCCACTTTCTGCAATAGAAGGATAATTAGGTGATGCGAATGCTTCAAACTGTTCAGCATTAACTTTTGTAGTTCTATTAGCTCTGTATAATTTATATTCAAAATACAATCCAACTTCAGTTATGATTGGTAAATCGTTGTTATCTCGAGCAGCAGCTATTTGTATAGCCGTAATCAAATTCTCTTTTGCGTCTGTACGTAAGTCTCCTATAGGTAATTGCGATCCAGTAAAAATAATGGGTTTGGCCAGATTTTCAATCATAAAACTAATTGCTGACGATGTATATGACATGGTATCTGAACCTGATAGAACAACAAAACCATCCTTTTCATCGTAAAACTTTTCAATAGTATCGACAATATCAATCCAATATTTTATATTCATATTTGAAGAGTCTATCGGATTTTCGAAAGAAACGGTTTCAATATGACAATCTATTTGATTTAATTCAGGAATATTCTCATGTAAATAATTAAAATCGAATGCCTTTAATGCTTTAGATTCATAATCTTTTATCATCCCTATTGTACCGCCAGTATAAATAAGTAGTATTTTAGGTTTTTTTGTCATTATGTCTTAAAATTAAATTTGGAATAATTTATGAGGTAAATTTACTAAGATTAATTAATTTAAAACATAAAAAATCATGTTAGGATTTTATATAATAATAGGAGCTATTTCTATCATAAGCTGGCTAATTAGCAATAAACTTAAAAATAAATTTAAATTCTATTCGAATTTACATCTGCGCAATGGAATGAGTGGTGCAGAAATTGCACAAAAAATGTTAGTAGACCATAACATTTCTGATGTTGAAGTAATATCAACATCAGGAATGTTGACAGATCATTATAACCCAAAAAACAAAACAGTTAATTTAAGTGAAGGTGTTTACAGTCAGAGAAATGCTGCCGCAGCTGCAGTGGCTGCGCATGAAGTGGGTCATGCCGTACAACATGCCAAAGCATATCAATGGTTGCAGTTACGTTCAAGTTTGGTTCCGGTAGTAAGTATTACATCAAAATTTTCTCAATATTTAGTTATAGGAGGTATTATATTGGGGGCAGCCTCTAGTACTACTGGTTATATCGGATTTATGGTAGCAATTGCCGGATTAATATTTATGGGCTTAGGTTCTTTATTTAGTTTTATCACTCTACCCGTAGAGTATGACGCTAGTAATAGGGCATTGGCTTGGTTAAAGAATAAAAATATAGTAAATCATGAAGAATTTAAAGGATCTGAAGATGCCTTAAAATGGGCTGCTAGAACTTATTTAGTCGCCGCATTAGGATCTTTAGCAATGTTATTATATTGGGCAATTAGAATTTTAAATAGAGACTAAAAGGTAGTTACAGTAAGTAGTAAATATTTAAAAAAAAATTGACAAATTCCAGAATCTTTTCAGTAGTTCTGGATTGTAAATCCTATAACAAATTCATAACTAACTAAATTTTTAGTTGTCTGTCAATTTGTTGATCTAGTGAAATAAATGTTTCTGTACGTGAAACACCTTTTATACCTTGAATTTGCCTATTCAACACCTGCATTAAATGCTCATTATCTTTACATAAAATTTTAACAAAAATGGCATAGTTACCTGTTGTATAATGACTTTCAATCACCTCATCAATTTCCTTAAGACGTTTCAAAGCTTCTTTATATGTACTTGAGGTGTCTAAAAATATACCGACAAAAGCCAATGTTTTAAATCCTAAAACTTTCGGATTGATAATAAATTTAGAACCCATCAATAATCCTGATTTTTCTAATTTTCGCAATCGTTGGTGAATAGCGGCTCCCGAAATACCTACTTCTCTAGCTATACTTAATATAGGTGCCCGAGCATTTTGCATTAAATTTTTAAGAATAATCTTATCAATTCCGTCAATATGTAAGTCCTTTTGCTTCATTTCCTTTATTATTATAAACAAAAGTAAAAAATAAAGGGATATGAAAAATCATATCCCTTTATTTATTCTTATCGAATTATATTATTATTCTTTTTTTATTTCAAAATCTTCCATAAATTTCGTAGTATAATTTCCAGCTAAATAATCAGGATGTTCCATTAATTGTCTATGAAACGGAATAGTAGTTTTAACTCCTTCAATAACAAATTCATCTAAGGCTCTTTTCATTTTATTGATAGCCTCTTCTCGGGTTTGAGCAGTGGTTATCAATTTTGCTATCATAGAATCATAATTAGGCGGAATAGTATAACCTGCATAAACATGCGTATCTAAACGGACCCCATGACCACCGGGTGAATGTAAATTTGTAATTTTACCGGGAGACGGTCTAAAATTATTAAACGGATCTTCAGCATTAATTCTACATTCAATTGAATGTAAAGTCGGTGTATAATTTTTACCGGAAATTGGTACGCCGGCAGCTACTAATATTTGTTCCTGAATCAAATCAAAATCAATCACTTGTTCAGTAATAGGGTGCTCTACTTGAATTCGAGTATTCATTTCCATAAAATAAAAATTCTTATGTTTATCAACTAAGAATTCTATAGTTCCTGCACCTTCGTATTTAATATATTCGGCTGCCTTCACTGCGGCTTTACCCATTTTATTTCGAAGTGCACTTGTTAAAAACGGAGAAGGTGTTTCTTCTGTTAGTTTTTGATGACGGCGTTGAATTGAGCAATCTCTTTCAGATAAATGACAAGCTTTTCCATAAGCATCACCAACGATTTGTATTTCAATATGGCGCGGTTCTTCAATCAATTTTTCTAAATACATTGCGTCATTTCCAAAAGATGCTTTGGCTTCCTGACGAGCAGCATCCCATGCATCCTTAAGATCCTCCTTTTTCCATACAGCGCGCATACCTTTACCTCCGCCTCCGGCTGTAGCTTTTAACATTACCGGATACCCCATTTTTACAGCTAATTTTTCAACCTCTTCAAATGTTTCCAGAATTCCTTCACTACCAGGAATAGTTGGAACTCCTGCCTCCTTCATAGTCGCTCTTGCCGAAGCTTTGTCACCCATTCTATCAATCATTTCGGGAGTTGCTCCAATGAATTTTATACCATGTTCTGCACAAATTTTTGAAAACTTAGAATTTTCAGCCAAAAAACCATAGCCAGGATGTATTGCATCTGCATTGGTAATTTCTGCAGCCGCCATAATATTTGATATTTTTAGATATGATTCACTGCTTAAAGGAGGTCCTATACAAACCGCTTCGTCAGCAAATTTAACATGCAAACTTTCAGAATCAGCAGTTGAATATACTGCCACTGTTTTGATTCCCATTTCTTTGCAAGTCCGTATAATACGCAATGCTATTTCGCCTCTATTGGCTATGAGTATTTTTTTAAACATAATCTTTAAAAATTACAAATTCCAAGCATCAAATTCCAAAGATTGGATTTTGTTATTTGTTTTTTGGAATATTCAAGTTATTATGAAGGATCTACCAAAAATAAAGGTTGATCAAACTCAACCGGAGTCGCATCATCGACCAATATTTTAACAATTTTACCAGAAACTTCAGATTCAATTTCATTAAAAAGTTTCATAGCTTCTATAATACAAACTGTATCTCCTTCGTTTATTGAGCTCCCCACTTCTACAAATAAAGGTTTGTCAGGAGAAGGTCTTCTATAAAAAGTGCCAATTATTGGAGATTTAACAACAAGATACTTAGAATCATCGTCTTCATTACTTGTTGTAATTACAGCAGGTGTTTCAACCTCAGGAACGGTTTGAATTGGTGCTTGTTGTATCGATGGCATTGTAGCCATAGGTGTCTGAACGATTGTTGTTTCGCTTTTTCTAGCTCCAGTCTTAATCGTTATTTTTACGTCCTCCATTTCTAATTTTACCTCGCTAGCGCCAGATTTAGAGACGAATTTAATTAAGTTTTGAATATCTTTTAAATCCATATTATTTAGGTTTAGTCGATTTAATTTGAATTATATGCCCATTTAAAGTATATAGCTCCCCAAGAGAAACCACCACCAAATGCAGCGAATATTATAATATCTCCTTTATGTAACTGATTTTCGTAATCGTTCAATAATAGAGGAAGTGTTGCTGAAGTAGTATTACCATATTTATGAATATTCATCATTACTTTATTCATATCTAGGTCCATTCTATTCGCAGTTGCCTCTATAATTCTTTTATTAGCTTGATGTGGTGCTAACCAATTGACGTCGTCTTTTGATAAATTATTTCTTTGTAATACTTTTTCACTTACATCAGCCATATTTGAAACAGCAAATTTAAATACTGTTCTACCATCTTGATGAACAAAGTGTTGTTTATTTTTTATGGTTTCTTCTGAGGCAGGTAAAACTGATCCACCCGCGGCCACTTGCAAAAATTCACGGCCACTACCATCACTACGTAAATATTCATCTTGAAGCCCTAGTCCTTCTTGATTTGGTTCAAAAAGTACTGCGCCAGCACCATCTCCGAAAATAATACAAGTTGCTCTATCAGAATAATCGATCATCGAAGAATTTTTATCGGCACCAATAAGTAGCACTTTTTTGTACCTATTAGATTCTATATAGCTCGCGGCGGTAGACATTCCGTATAAAAAACTTGAACAAGCAGAAATTTGGTCAAATGAAAAAGCTTCGGTAGCTCCAATTTTTGAGGCTACAAAAGCTGATGTTGATGCGGCTTGCATATCTGGTGTTGCCGTGGCAACTATAACTAAGTCAATTTCTTTAGGGTCTAAATTAGCTTTGGCAATTAAATCTTCGGCAGCTTTTATTGCCATAAAGGAAGTCCCTTTTCCTTTTTCTTTGAGTATTCTTCTTTCCTTAATACCGGTACGTGTGGTTATCCATTCGTCATTGGTATCAACCATAGTCTCCAACATCTTGTTGGTTAACACATATTCTGGAACATATTTTCCAACAGCTGTAATTGCAGCAGTAATTTTACTCATCATTTTATCTGTTTAGAGACAATTTCTTGACAAAAGCGTGGCCAAAGTAATGAAATTTATTTCGATTTTTTAATAAAAAAGAGCTGTTTTTCATCAATTTTAATGGAAAAACATAAAAAAACCCTCAAAATTGAGGGTTTTTAGTCATATTATGAAAATTGCTTAAGCAGCACTTTCTTCGTTATCAATTATCACTTGACCGCGGTAATATAATTTACCTTCATGCCAATGAGCTCTATGATATAAATGTGCTTCTCCGGTTGTAGGATCAACAGCAATTTGTGGAACAGAAGCTTTATAATGAGTTCTTCTTTTGTCTCTTCTCTGTTTTGAAATTTTTCTTTTAGGATGTGCCATCTTTATGTTTTTTATCTGTTAATAGCCCTTTCAATGTATCCCATCTAGGGTCAATATTATTATTTTCTTTAGGCTTTAATTCTTCTAATTTATCTAATATATCAGATTTTAAGGTGCCATCTAATACACCAGGATGTATTCTTTTAGTTGGCAATGCAAGTACAATTATTTCAAAAATAAATTGTGAAATATCTAGTTCATACGCATCATGTGAAATTATTAAAATATTTTCATTTTCATCGTTATACTCATCTCCAAACTTAACAGTCAAATTATAATTCCCATCTATTGGTTGTTGGTACAATTCATTTGTGACATCACAAGCAAGTTTAACTACTCCTTTTATATCAAAGTCAATTTCTAATAATGTACTCTTTTTAATAAATTCTAAACGCACAATTACATCTGCATCTAAAATGTCTTCATATTGATAAACTTCAAAGAACTTGTTATCTATTTTATATTCAAATTGGTGTTTCCCTTCTTTCAGACCTCTAAAAGAAATAACATACATTTTCTTTTTCATCTCTAAATATCAATTTGAGCGCGCAAATATATAAAAATATTACATATTTATAATAAAAAAAATCACTTTCTTGTCGCTAATATATTTTGCGATAACTCATTATATTCATTTCGGAATTTAAAAACATCTAAAGCTGTATAAAGCGCTTGTTTAAAAGAATTATAATCGGCCATTCCCTTTCCTGCAATTTCATAAGCAGTACCATGATCAGGTGAGGTTCTTATTTTATTTAATCCTGCCGTAAAATTAACTCCATTACCAAATGAGAGTGCTTTAAATGGAGCTAAGCCCTGGTCATGATACATTGCCAATACTCCGTCAAAATTTTTATAAGATTCTGTTCCAAAAAAGCTGTCAGATGAATAGGGACCGTATACTAATTTCCCTTCTGCTTGTATTTTTTCAACTGTTGGCCTCACAATTTCATCATCTTCTGCACCAATTACACCCTTATCACCACAATGTGGATTCAGTCCTAAGATTGCTATTTTCGGTTTAGTTATTCCAAAGTCTTGAACCAACGAAGTATATAATAAACTTATTTTATTTTCTAATAATTCATGAGTAATTGTTTCAGCAATTTTTTGAACCGGAATATGGCCCGTTACAAGCCCTATTTTTATTTCATCAGTCATTAAAATCATCAAACTTTTACCTTCAAAATTAGCCTCTAAAAATTCAGTATGCCCTTTGAAATTAAACTTATCTGATTGAATATTATGCTTATTTATAGGCGCAGTAACTAATAGATCAATATCATTATTTTTTAATGCTTTTACGGAAGCCTCTAATGATAAATAAGCATATTTACCTCCATCATTTGTTTCCTTACCAAATTCAACGTTCACATTTTCTTTCCAAACATTCACTAAGTTAACCTTATTATTCAATGCTTTTTTTACATTTTCAATACCGTGAATTTGGGTATTAATATTTAATTCCTTTTTATGTAATGAAACGGTTTTATTTGAAGCGAATATAATTGGAGTGCAAATCTCTAACATTCTAGCATCTTCAAAAGTTTTTAGAATAATTTCAATTCCTATACCATTTATGTCACCTACAGATATTCCAACTTTTATTTTTTCAGATTTCTTCATACAACAAAATAATTGCTATTTTTGAGGTCACAAAAGTAATCATTATAATTAATCTTTAGAAGTTACCACAACATTATGTTCACGGGAATTATAGAAAGTATTGGAGAAATTACTTCCATTGAAGAAGACAAAAGCAATATACATATAACTATTAAAAGCAAAATTGCTTCTGAATTAAAAATTGATCAAAGTGTTGCGCATAACGGAGTGTGCTTAACAGTGGTGAATGTTGACAATGAGCACAGTTCATATTCTGTAACGGCAATTGATGAAACATTAGCAAAAACCAATTTTAAATCTCTTAGAATTAATGATATAATTAATTTAGAACGTGCTATGAAATTAGGAGATAGACTCGATGGACATATAGTACAGGGGCATGTTGATCAAGTAGGAAAATGTACATCAATTAAAAATGAGAATGGTAGTTGGATTTTCACTTTTGAATATGATAGTTCTACTCAAAATATCACTATTGAAAAAGGCTCTATTACGATAAATGGTGTTAGCTTAACAGTAATTAATTCTATGAAAAATATCTTTAGTGTGGCAATAATACCATATACATTTAACAATACAAATTTTGGTAAATTAAAAATAAATGATGCTGTAAATTTAGAATTTGATGTTATTGGGAAATATGTTGCGAGGTTAACATCATTAAAATAATCACTTTTTATCTTTTAATTTACTCACGGCGTAACCTAAACCGATTACAAGCAAAACACCTATGCCACCACCATCAATAGGAAGACCTGGAGGTGAAGGGGGGCAACTATTACCTGGGCCATGAGTTCTACCAGGAGGGCAGACGTGAGCCTCTGCAATGTTTGAAGAAAATACAAACAATACAAATAGAATTAATGTAACGTACTTTTTTAACATAAAACTTTCCCCTTTTTACAATGTAACTAACGAACAAATTGTTAATTAATTGCAAATATATAAATCATTTTTTAATAAACATTTACTTTAATGTTTATTTTAAAAAAAAAGCCTCTAAGATATTTGAGGCTTTTTTATTGTTTTATGAGGTCTTGTACAATATGGTTTTTCTTTAAAAATAGCGAATTTACCATAATCATTCTACTTCAATTTGTGGACCCAGAAGGGCTCGAACCTTCGACCCCCTGATTATGAGTCAGGTGCTCTAACCAACTGAGCTATGGGTCCAGAATTGGAGTGCAATATTACCAATTATTTATATTATCTACAATGTTTTTATTTGAAAACTAATTTATATTTTTCTACTCATCAGATTATTTCCAAAATCAATCAATTTTTTCTTGTCCGAAACTGTTAGTGAAAGTTGATTGCAACTTTCAAAAGCCTTTCCAGTATAAACACTAATCTGAGATTTTACCAAATTAGGAATATCATATTTTTCAAATAGATCAATCACCAAATTCACAGCGTCATTATCCTTTTTTTTTGTGTTATACAATGTAGTAAGTCTATTATTATCATCACTATTGGCTAAAGTCAGAGTTTTAAGGTATAACCAAGTTTTCTTATTTTCAATTATATCTCCGGCTCGTTGTTTACCAAAATTTTCTTGGCCAAAGACATCTAAATAATCATCTTGTAATTGATAAGCAATCCCTAGATTCAACCCATATTCATATATTTTTTGAGCTTCCTCCGTATTAGCCTCAGCTATCATTGCCCCCATCTTTAATGAGGCAGCAACTAAAACTGCTGTTTTATAAGAAATCATTTTAATATATTCAACTATCGAGACATCATCTCTATTCTCAAAATCAATATCAAGCTGCTGTCCTTCACAAACTTTCAAAGCAGTCTGATTGAATAGAACCATTAACTCTTTATATTGTTTATCATTATAAGTCTCAAATAATTGATTTGTTAAAACCAACATCGCATCTCCAGACAAAATACCGGTGTTTAGATTCCATTTTTCGTGAACAGTTTCTGAACCTCTTCGTAAGGGTGCATTATCCATAATGTCATCATGTACCAATGAAAAATTATGAAACATCTCTATTGCCAATGCTGCATCTAAAGCATTTTTGTAGTTTCCTCCAAACAAATCACAACTCATTAATGTAAGTATCGGTCGTAATCGTTTTCCACCTATACTTATTATATAAGTTATGGGTTCATATAAATTTTTAGGCTCTTTAACATAAATTTTATCCTCAAGATGTTCTAAAAATAATGCTTTATAGTTGCTAATATCCAAAATTAAATTTTTGTAAAAATAAGCTAATAAAGTTGAATTTAAATTAAGTTTTGACTTAATAAAAATGCAAATGTTAAATAATTGCAAAACTTTGGAAACTTTTTTTGTATTTTAAGTTTCCTTTAATACTTTTGCAAACTAATATGAAAGAAAATATTATTATAAAAGCATCTGAATTATTTTTGACTTTAGGTTTCAAAAGTGTGACTATGGATGATATTGCTAACGAATTGGGTATATCAAAAAAAACTATCTATAAATATTTTGACAATAAAGAGATTCTTTTAGATAATTGCGTTACCCACATACATAATAAAGTCTCTGACTCTATTTGTGAAATTACAAATCAGGGTTATAATGCCATTGAAGAAAATTTTGTGATAAATAATATGTATAAAGATATTTTTGAAAAGTCGAACACATCACCAATGTATCAATTGCAAAAATACTATCCTAAAATCTATAAAAAGCTAGTGGCTAATGAGTTTAAAATATTTGAAGAGTGTGTTGGTACCAATATAAGAAAGGGAATAAAAGAAGGACTTTATAGAAAAGACACTGAAGAATATTTTGCGCTAAAATTCTATTTTATACTAATATTCGGAATACATGATGATGGTGTTTTTAAATATGAAAACTATAAGCTAAACGAGGTAGAGATTAAAGCATTAGAATACCATACCAGAGCTATTGCAACAACAAGGGGGATTGTTGAGTTAGAAAAAGAATTAAAAAAATTGAATGAATGAAAAAATTAAATTTATTTTTTTGGATTGTATGTATAGTTACTGTTGGTTTCTCGCAAGAAGATCAGCTAAGCTTTTCGCTAAATGACGCCATAAAGTATGCTCTGGAAAATAATTATACTATCGTAAATTCCGAAAGGGATATAGAGGCCGCAAAAAAACAAAAATGGGAAACTACCGCTACCGGTTTGCCTCAAATAAGCGCAACAATTGAATATCAAAATTGGTTAAAACAACAAGTTTCGCTGATACCGGCAGAATTTTTTGGAGGAAATCCAGGTGAATTTGCAGAAGTAGCTTTTGGCACGAAACAAAATGTTAATGCCACTGCCACATTGAATCAATTACTTTTTGATGGTTCCTATTTAGTAGGATTACAATCTGCGAAAGTGTTTTTAGAAATTTCTAAAAATGCCAAATTAAAAACAGAACAAGAAGTCAGAAAAGCGGTTATAGACGCCTATGGAAATGTATTACTTTCTCAAGAAAGTATAGAAATTTTGGAGAAAAATAAAACTACACTCATAAAAAATCTAAATGAGACTCAAAAGATCTATGAAAATGGTCTTGAAGAAGAAGAAAGTGTAGAGCAATTACAAATAACATTGTCAAGTGTTGAAAGCAATCTTAAGAATGCGATACGATTAAAAGATATTTCGTATAAAATGTTAAATATTACTCTTGGGATCGATGTCGATAAAAAAATAGATTTAAAAGATGATCTAATTTCGTTGACTAACCAAAATATAGATTTTGGCTTGATAGCAGCTCCTTTAAATTTAGAAGAAAATATTGATTTCAAAATTGCTAAAAACAATGAACGTTCTCAAGAATTATTATTGAAATATGAAAAAAGCAAAGCATTACCAAGTTTATCTGCTTTTATTAATGGAAATTATATAGGCAATAGTAATAAGTTTAATTTTTTAAAGAGTGAACAACAATGGTTTGGTTCTTCTTTACTTGGTGTTAGTTTAAACGTGCCAATATTTAGTTCATTCGGAAGAACAGCAAAAACACAGCGTGCAAAAATAAATTTTGAAATAGCTAAAACCGAACTCACTCAAACCGAACAACAGATCAAATTACAAACTGCCAATACAAAAAGTAATTATCAATTCGCAATTGAACAATACTTAACTGCAAAAAAGAATTTAGAATTAGCCGAACGAATTGAAAAGAAAAATCAAATAAAATTTTTTGAAGGTGTTGGGTCAAGTTTTGAATTAAGACAGGCACAGACGCAATTATACAGTACACAACAGGAATATTTACAAACAATGTTAAATGTAATTAATAAAAAAGCTGAATTAGAATCTGTACTAAACAGGGGTAACAACTAATTGAAAAACTTTAAAAATGAAAAAAATACTAACACTTCTTATTGCTATATCAATAACCGTTTCATGTGGTGAAGCAGTCAAAAAATCTTCTTTAGAAGATCTTAATACTCAAAAATTAGCTCTTGCATCTAAAATAGATAGTTTAAACAAAGAACTTAAAACAATTGAACAAGAACTTTCTAAATTAGACACCAGTAAAAAATTACAATTGGTAACAATTTTACCTGTAAGAAAAGGAACTTTTAAACATTATGTTGAAATTCAAGGAGTTGTAAAAGCGGACAAAAATATTGAAATAAAACCTGAATTAGGAGGAACCATCAAAGCCATTTATGTTAAAGAAGGTCAACGGGTTTCTTTAGGGCAAACATTAGTTCAATTAGATGATTCTTCTGTTAAAAATAGCATTGCAGAGCTTAACACTCAACTAATGCTAGCCAAGACAACTTTTGAGAGACAAGAACGTCTTTGGGAACAAAAAATAGGTTCTGAAATGCAGTACCTTCAAGCAAAAGCCCAAAAAGAAAGCTTGGAAAATAATTTGGCAACACTAAGAACACAAGCTCGTAAAATGAAAATTATTGCACCGTTTAGTGGTATTGTTGATGAAATTTTTCCAAAAAACGGAGAATTAACCAGTCCTCAAACACCTATAGTACGTTTGATAAATTTGAATAAAGTATATGTAGAAGCAGATGTCACCGAAACTTACTTACCTATTGTTAAAACCGGAACCGAAGCTACTTTATTTTTCCCATCAATCAATAAAGAAATTCATTCCAAAATTGCTCAAATCGGTAATTTTATAAATCCGGATAATCGAAGTTTTAAAACGAGGATCAATATTCCTAATAAAGATAATATGATTAAACCTAATTTATTAGCTGATTTAAAAATATTGGATTTCAAAGCTGATGGTATTATTATCCTATCTACTTTAATTCAACAAGATCAAAACGGAAATAATTTTGTTTTTACTATTGAAACCACTGATAATGAAAAAAAAGTAGTAAAAAAATTGATCACTATTGGTAACGAATATAATCATGAAGTTTATGTAAGTGATGGATTAGCCGAAAATGACACTTTGGTAAATGCTGGCGCTAGGCTGGTAAAGGCGGGTGAGTCTGTTAATATCACTAATAATTAAACCAGTAAATCTTTAGAATAGAATTAATATGAATAAAGTGTTAAAAGAATTCAAACTATCAACTTGGTCCATTCAAAATAAGATGACCGTGTTTGTCTTAATTGTTATGATATTTTTGGCTGGTATTTTTTCATACCAAAGCATGCCAAGGGAAGCATTCCCTGAAATTGTTATGCCTGAAATTTATATTGCTACACCTTATCCTGGCAACTCAGCTCTTGACATTGAAAAACTAATTACCCGTCCATTGGAAAAAGAAATAAATGGTATTTCAGGCGTGGATGAGATCGTTTCCACATCCATAGAAGGATTTTCTTCCATACAGGTTAAGTTCGATTTTAGTGTTACCCCAACAGAAGCATTGCGAAAGGTAAAAGATGAAGTTGATGCAGCTATGTCTGATAAAGATTTTCCAAAAGATCTACCTGCAGATCCAACGGTTCAAGAACTAAATTTTGCCGAATTAATGCCCATAATGAATATTAATTTATCGGGTGATTTTTCTATGGACCAGCTTAAAGAATATGGAGAATATTTGGAAGATGAAATTGAAACAGTTCCTGAAATTTCTAAAGTTGATATTAGGGGCATTCAAGATAAAGAGATGGAAATCAGCATTGATTTGTATAAAATGCAAATTTCCCAGATTAGTTTTAATGATATTGCGGGCGCCATACAAAATGAAAATATGACGGTTTCAGGCGGCGATCTATTGGAAAACGGATTGCGAAGAAATGTACGTGTTATAGGTGAATTTAAATCGGCCAAAGAAATTGAAAACATAATTGTAAAGCAAGAAAACGGAAATATTGTTTACTTAAGAGATATTGCAGTAGTTAAATTTGCAGAGCAGGAAAAAGAAAGCTATGCCCGTGAATTTTCACAACCCGTTGTAATGTTGGATGTTACTAAAAGAGGTGGTGAAAATTTAATTAATGCTTCAACTCAAATTGACACAATTATTGCAAATGCAGCGAAATTATATTTCCCTTCAAATCTATATATTTCGAAAACCAATGATATGACCAATGATACTAAAACAATGGTCGCAGATTTAGAGAACAGCATCATTTTAGGGGTTATTTTGGTAGTGCTTGTATTGCTTTTCTTTTTAGGTGTAAGAAATGCCCTTTTTGTAGGAGTAGCTATACCAATGTCAATGTTTATCTCATTCATTGTACTCAGCTTTTTAGGAGTAACATTAAATATGATGGTGCTGTTTTCGTTAGTACTGGCTTTAGGTATGTTGGTTGACAATGGCATTGTAGTCGTTGAAAATATTTATAGATTATTGGATCAAGGGTATTCAAAATTTGATGCTGCCAAATATGGTGTTGGTGAAGTAGCCATGCCTATTATTGCTTCCACTGCAACAACCTTAGCAGCTTTTTTACCCTTAGCCTTTTGGCCGGGAATGATGGGGGAATTTATGCGTTTTTTACCTATTACATTAATAATTGTTTTGGGTTCATCATTATTTGTGGCATTGGTCATCAACCCAATGTTAACTTCAGTTTACATGAAAGTTAAGGAAGATGAAGTTGATTTTAAAAGAATTTTAAAGTACAGTATCCTACTATTTTTTGTAGGAGTCTTATTTATAGTTGGTGGATTAATGTTAAAAATTAAAGCTTTAAATGCTATCGGACTATTATTGGTATTAGCTGGCTTCCTTAAAGTGATTAATACAAAACTTCTAACGCCAGCCACATTATGGTTTCAGAATAAATTATTACCACGATTAGAAAATATTTACGAACGAAATCTAAAATTTGCACTGCATGGTAAAAGGCCCAGACTATTCTTTTTAGGAACTTTTGGACTATTGATTTTATCATTTATGCTCTTCGGCATGTTTCCACCAAAAGTGCTTTTCTTTCCTGAAACCCCTCCAAAACAAGTATATGTTTATTTAGAATATCCTATTGGAACTGATATAGAAGTAACCAATAAGCTTTCGAAAGAAATTGAGGATAAGATTCAAAATCATTTAAAAAAATATGAAATAGATGGTACTAATTTCTTAATAACATCAGTAATTGGTCAAGTTGGTGAAGGTACAAGCGATCCGAATCAAGGCCAACAAGGAGGCACAACCCCAAATAAGGCTCGAATCACCGTAGATTTTGTAAAATTTATTGAGCGTGATGGCATGGATACAAACGATGTTTTAATTGAAATTAGAGAATTACTCTATGGTTTCCCAGGGATAAATATAACAGTTGACCGTCCTTCTGATGGTCCTCCTGCAGGTGCTCCAATTAATCTTGAAATTGCAGGTGAAGATTATGATGAATTGCTCTATACTGCAGATGATATCAGGCAGTTTATTAACAATGCGAATATCTTAGGTATTGAAGATTTAAAATTAGATGTTGAACAAGGTAAACCCGAACTTCCGATTGTAATTGACAGGCAAAAAGCACGGCGATTGAATGTTTCAACCGGACAAATTGGTGACGCTTTAAGAACATCTTTATTTGGAAAAGAAGTTTCTACATTTAAAGATGGTGAAGACGATTATCCCATTAATATTAGATTAATGGATAAGTATCGTTATAATAAAGATGCACTAATAAATCAAAAAATCACATTTAGAGATCAAAGTAGTGGCAAAATTGTTCAAATTCCGATTTCGGCAGTTGCCCACACTGAAACTTCATCAACCTTTAGTGCTGTAAAACGTAAAGATTTAAATAGAGTAATTACTGTTTTTTCAAATGTTTTAGAAAATTACAATGCAACCGAAATTAATGATCAAATTAAAAAAACATTAGAAACTTACAATTTGCCTAAGGGAATCACAATCTCTTTTACAGGAGAACAAGAACAACAAGCCGAAGAAATGGCATTCCTAAGCAAAGCCTTACTGATTGCGTTATTTCTAATTTTTCTAATCCTCGTTGGTCAATTCAATTCAACTTCAACCCCTATTATAATTTCGTTGTCCGTTTTATTAAGTTTAATTGGAGTATTACTTGGTTTAATAATCTTCAGAATGGAATTTGTAATTATGATGACTATGATCGGTATTATTTCATTAGCTGGTATTGTAGTTAATAATGCCATAGTACTTATTGATTATACCTATTTAATTATGCAGCGTAAACGATTAGAATATGGTATGCCAGAGAATTCTTTTAGCAAAGAATTAATATATGAAAGTATTATTGAAGGAGGTAAAACTCGTTTAAGACCCGTTTTACTAACTGCAATTACAACCATTTTAGGTTTATTGCCGCTAGCCATTGGTATAAATATAAATTTTATGACTTTGTTCACAGAGTTTGACCCTCAATTTTATATTGGAGGTGAAAATGTTGCCTTTTGGGGACCTATGTCATGGACAATTATTTTTGGACTAACCTTTGCTACTTTTTTAACTTTGATAATAGTTCCTGTTCTAATAAGTATAACAACTAACTTGAAAAGGAAATTTCTTAAACCGAAAGTTGTTCATAGTAAATAGATATATATGCTAGAATTTTATGGATACCTCAGGCACAGAGTCTGAGGTGTTCTTTTAATCTAGAACCAAAATCCGATATTGAAAAACCAAATATTCTGACTTGTATCTGGTGACCAAGTATATTTTATTTCAATTGGTCCTACAATAGATTCTATACCATAACCTGCGGCATACCCTAATTTAGTATCTTCAAAAATGTCACCACCATTAAAAATATCATTATCCACCCTTGCAGCATTGGCGGCAAATGAAAGATGGTTTTTTTCAAATAATTCATATCTGAATGTTAGTGTTGACTTCAAAAAAGCACTCTCACTAAGACCTCCTACATCGTATCCGTAAAAACTAGTGAAATTATTGATAAAATTCTCATTGTATCCGCCCAAATGAAAATTATGTACTTTATTGTCATTTTCCCCAATAGTCACACCGGCTTCAGATGTTAATTGCGTTGTAAATCTATCTCTAATAGTATATGCCAGACCTAACTTTCCTTTAAGTTGAGTGAAAGGGTTAAATTCACTTGCTAATTGAAAATTATTAGATGAATATAAATAACCTTTATAGTTTACATCTAAATAAAATCCTTTTTTAGGAAAAAGGCTCTTATCGTAGGTGTCAACTTTTATTTCAGCGAAAGCATTTACATAAGTATTATTATCATAAAAATTCCTTATTGTTTCATTATTTGTAATGTCTTCGGTGAAAATTCTGAGATATTTACTTTCAGCCCCTAATCTTAGCGCAAATGAATTTGTAAAAGACGTCTGTACAAATAATTGTGTAGTAAAATCAAAGTATTTTGTTGTTGTCTTATTATCAATTTCTGTTATAGGCAATTCATCAAATGTGCTTCGTAAAATAGCCTTATCGAATGTGTTATAACTAGAATTAATACCATAACTCCAATGAAAGCCATTGTCTATAAAATAATCAAAATTGTATCTAACATTATCACCTAAAATAAGGTCGGCTGAAATAACATCGTTTTTAATTAATAAATGTTTAGAAGTCATATTTAGCAGTACTCCAGTTTTAAATAAGTCATCAAAATGAGCACTTAACTGTAAAAAAGTAATTACTTCTTCTTCTATTAATTTTAGATGTATCTCGGTACCTTTTGATCGTTGCACAAATTTGTAATAAATACTCTTAAAATTACCGGTAGCCGATAAACTATTAATACCTTCTATAAATTTTTTATGTGTGATATAGCCCGTCTCACTAATGTCAATTTTGTCTAAAATATATTCTTTTGTATAGTTCTTATTTCCTGATATTTTGATATCACTAACAAATAACATCTCTTTTTTTAAAAACTTTGCTTTTTTAACGTCTGAGGTTTTATTCTTTACCTGTCTTTCTGAAATTTCTTGTAAAGCTCTTATTTGTTTTCGAGCAACTTCTTCACCTTTATCAATAATCTCTTTGGTAAGGTCAAATGATACCACGGTATAATCGCTGATATCAGGATGCATATAGAGATCTACATCCTTTAATTTAAGTGCTGCCCCATCGTACATTTGAAAATTTACGATTTGCATTAATATATTCGGAGCAGAATTCAATTCTTCTTTATCTTTTAAATTATCCTGAACATCTATGCCAATAATAATATCAACATCTTTTTGCCTCATTATATCAACCGGAAAATTATTTACCACACCACCATCAGTTAAAAGTTTACCATCAATTTCAACTGGATCTAAAAGGGTTGGAAAAGATCCACTGGCTCTAATTACTTCAGGTAAAAAACCCGTTTCCAAAACTTCTTGTTCTCCATTTTCTAAATTGGTTGCAACGCAGAAAAAAGGAATTGGTAGTTTTGTAAAATCATCAACATCATGAACATGTTCAGTCAACTCAGACAACATATTAAAAACGTTCTGACCTTTCGAAAGCGCAGAAGGCAATGCTACTTTTCCATTCTTTAAAGGTAAAGTCAACGCATATTTTTCAGTATTTTCTTTTTGATAAACAGATTTAGATTTACGTGGTAATTTATCTTGCATTAACTCGATAAAATTATACGAATTCATTATGGAATCTAATTCATTGGCATTATATCCTGAGGCATACAGAGCACCGATAATTGCACCCATACTAGTTCCTCCAATATAATCTAAACGTACGCCAGCTTCCTCTAAAACCTTTAATACGCCAACATATGCAAACCCTTTTGCACCGCCGCCACTTAATACCAAACCAACTTTTACATCTTTTTTTTGTGTAATGGTATCTTGCGAAAACATGTTTTGCCCTTGCAGTAATATGATAAGTATAAGAAGGTTTCTTAACATTGTTTGGTTACGATTTCTCTTTATTATGATAATGATTATACACTTTAGTTGCGCGAGAAAGACCTATTATTTTTTCTAATTCATCATTCGACGCATTGGCAACTCTTTTTGCCGACTTAAAATGCTTTAATAAGGTCACTACTGTTTGCTTACCAATACCGGATATTAATTCTAATTCGGTCTGAATTGCGCTTTTGCTTCGCTTATTTCTATGAAAAGTAATAGCAAAACGATGAGCCTCATTACGTAATTGCTGAATAATTTTCAACGATTCTGATTTTTTATCTAAATATAAGGGAATCGAATCATCTGGATAATAAATTTCTTCTAATCTTTTTGCAATACCAATAATGGCAATCTTACCCCGCAAACCCAATACTTCTAAACTTTTTAAGGATGATGATAATTGACCTTTACCTCCATCAATGACAATTAACTGAGGTAAGTCTTGACCTTCACTTAATAACCTTTTATAACGCCTATGTACTACTTCTTCCATAGAACCAAAATCATCAGGGCCCTCAACAGTTTTTATATTAAAATGGCGGTAATCCTTTTTGCTAGGTTTCCCATTTTTAAAAACCACACAAGCCGCCACCGGATGTGTACCTTGTATATTAGAATTATCAAAACATTCTATATATCTAGGCTCAACGGACAATCGTAAATCTTTTTTCATCTGTGCCATGATTCGATTTGTATGACGATCAGGATCTACTATTTTTATTTGTTTGAAGCGTTCTTGTCTATAATATTTTGCATTGCGCAATGATAATTCTACAATTCGTTTCTTATCGCCCAATATTGGTACTGTAACTGTAACAGCATCACCAACATTTACTATAAAAGGTACATAAATTTCATTTGATTGCGAATTAAAACGTTGTCGAATTTCTACAATAGAAAGTTCTAATAAATGCTTATCATCTTCATCCAATTTCTTTTTAATTTCTGTGGTATGTGATTGAATGATTGCCCCATTATTAATTTTAAAAAAGTTAACATATGCAAAACTTTCATCAGAAAGTATAGAAAATACGTCAACATTGCTAATTGACGGATTAACAACTGTAGATTTTGATTGATAGTTAGCTAACAATTCTATTTTCTCTTTTATTTTTTGTGCTTCTTCAAACTCAGTATTATTGGCAAACCCAAACATTAGATCGTTGAATTTCTGTAATGAGTTCTTAAAATTCCCTTTAATAATGTTTCTAATTTCTTTAATATCGTCTAAATAGTCATTTTCGGTTTGTAAGCTTTCACAAGCACCTTTACAATTTTTAATATGATACTCTAGGCACACCTTATACTTTTTATTTTGGATGTTTTTTTCAGAGAGATCGTATGCACATGTTCGTAATGGATATAATTCTTTAATTAAAGATAATAATGCTTTAGCAGTTCTTATAGAAGTATATGGCCCGAAATATTCAGAACCGTCTTTAATAACTTTTCTAGTTAAAAATATTCTAGGAAAAGCTTCTTTTTTAATACATATCCAAGGGTAAGTTTTGTCATCTTTCAACATCACATTATAGCGAGGTTGGTACTTTTTAATAAGGTTATTTTCTAATAATAATGCATCTGTTTCGGTTGCAACTACAATATGTTTTATAAAAGCTATTTTCTTAACTAAAATCCTGGTTTTACCATACTCATGATTTTTAGTAAAATAGGAACTAACTCTTTTTTTTAAATTTTTAGCTTTTCCTATGTATAAAATTACATTTTCTTTATCAAAATATTGATAAACTCCGGGCTGTTTAGGTAGTGTTTTTAGTTGTAATTCTAACTCAGGACTTAGCATTAAGCGAAGTTAAGGAAATAAACTTCTCATCACAATTTAAGCCTTTGGTTTTTCATAATGATGTACCACAACAGGTGGTACAATATGATCTGTAGGTTCTTCTTCTTTTTTAGGGAAGGCTTTTTTATTAAATATCAACAACAAACTTACGCCTGTGGTAATTGCTGCATCCGCAACGTTAAATACGTATTGAAAAAAAGTGAAATGTCTGTCGACGAATAAAGAGAAGTTTCTACCCCCTATAAATGGTAACCAATCTGGCCAAATAAAATTAATCGTTGGTATCCAAGAAGGTAACTCAGCATTATCAATAATAGGAAAGTAGAACAAGTCAACTACTTTACCATGAAAAAATGAACTATATCCACCACCTTGTGGTAAAAAAGTAGCAATTGAGCCACTACTATCACCAAAAATAACTCCGTAAAAAACTGAATCAAAAATATTACCCAAGGCACCAGCAAAAATTAATGCTATCGCTATTACTAAAATTTTATGTGCTTTGCTTTTTACAGCCGTGTGTAACCAATAACCAATACCAACAATTGCTATTAAACGAAAAAATGTTAAAAATAACTTGCCATTTTTTCCGCCGAATTCAGTTCCCCAAGCCATTCCATAATTCTCTAAAAAATGGATGCGAAACCAATCTAAGCCTAATACTTTAATCTCTTCTCCTAAAACGAAATGTGTTTTCAACCAGATCTTACTAAATTGATCTAGAAAAAGTATAATTATAATGATTAAAATAGCTTTCTTCATTTAGAAATCTGATTGGTTTTATTAGTTCAACAAAAATAATATTATTATTGGTTTAGGATAGGTTTTAGAAAAATATTTGATTGGATTGTATTAATCAAGATAACGAAGGTTAACATAAAATACCACTAGGGGAAGTCTAAATATTTAAAAATAAAAAGCTTCCGTCGCGAAGTTTCAGGAGAAAGCTTTTTATAATTTTATTGTTGCATTCTTTTTGCCTCTATACTCAAAGTAGCATGAGGTACTAATTTCAATCTTTCCTTTTGAATTAGCTTACCTGTTACACGACAGATACCATAGTTTTTATTTTCAATTCGTAGCAATGCATTTTGCAAATCTCTAATAAACTTTTCCTGACGGATAGCTAATTTCACATTTGATTCTTTAGACATAGTTTCAGAGCCTTCTTCAAAAGCTTTGAATGTTGGTGAAGTGTCATCTGTACCATTATTACTATTATTCATATATGCACTCCTTATCAATATCAAATCTTCATTTGCTATTTCAATTTTTTTCAAGATTATCTCTTTGAATTCTTGTAATTCTTTATCTGTATATTTTATTTTATTCTCAGTCATTCTTTAAATTTTTTCAATTAATAATTTGGTATTCACTTCATCAAAAGCAATTTCTATACCGTTTTTTACTTCATCTTCTAACATCAATTGAGTTGTTAGGGTTTCGTTTTTAATATAAGTTTCATTATCAAGAATTGCATTATCTACAATCCCATCTTTTTGTATTTTTAATTTTATTTTATCGGTAACATCTAAGCCCGATTCTTTACGTAAATTCTGGATTCTATTTACCAACTCTCTAGCTATGCCTTCTTTACGCAATTCGTCTGATATGGTAACGTCTAAAGCTACTGTTAAATTGCCTTGATTTGTTACCAACCATCCTTCAATATCTTGTGAAGTAATTTCTACTTCTTCGAGGGTCAATGTACTATTTTTACCATTAATTTCAAATGATAAAACCCCTTCTTTTTCAATATTGTTAATATCTTCTTGCGACAATTTTTCAATTTCAGCTGCAACGAATCGCATATCCTTTCCAAATTTAGGTCCGAGCACCTTAAAATTTGGTTTAATATTCTTTACCAATATTCCTGAAGCGTCATCAATCAACTCAATTTCTTTTACATTAACTTCTGCTTTAATTAAGTCAGCAATCGCTCCAATATCTTCCTTATCTTGATTATCTAACACCGGTATCATTATACGTTGTAAAGGTTGACGTACTTTGATCATTTCCTTTTTACGCAACGACAATGTCATTGAAGATATTGCTTGAGCTTTTTGCATTTTACGCTCTAATGAAACGTCAACAAGTGCATTTTCGTATGTTGGAAATGCTGTTAAATGTACAGATTCGTCGTGTTTAATGGATGAAGCCTGTGTTAAATCTCTGTATAATTGATCCATAAAAAATGGTGCAATTGGTGAACCTAACTTCGCAACATTTAGCATACAGGTATACAATGTTTGGTATGCAGAAATCTTATCCTGGCCATAGTCTCCTTTCCAAAAACGTCTTCTACTCAATCTTACAAACCAATTACTTAAATTTTCGGTAACAAAATTCTGAATAGCTCTAGCAACTTTTGTCGGTTCATAATCATCATAATATATTGCCACATTTTTAATTAATGTATTCAATTCTGATAAAATCCATCGATCTATCTCAGGGCGATTTTCAATAGGAATATCAGCCTCAGCGTAAGAAAATTTATCAATATTGGCATATAGCGTAAAGAATGAATAGGTATTGTATAAAGTTCCGAAGAATTTACGTCTCACCTCTGCTATTCCTTCTATATCAAATTTTAAATTATCCCATGGATTTGCATTAGCAATCATGTACCAACGTGTTGCATCGGCACCATATGTTTTCATTGTTTCAAATGGGTCTGCAGCATTGCCCAATCGTTTGGACATTTTTTTTCCTTCTTTGTCTAAAACCAATCCGTTAGAAATCACATTTTTATAGGCTACTGAGTCAAAAACCAAGGTTCCAATAACATGCTGTGTATAAAACCACCCTCTGGTTTGATCAACACCCTCGGCAATAAAATCGGCTGGAAAGAATTTATTTTCATCGATCAATTCTTTATTCTCAAACGGATAATGCCATTGCGCATAAGGCATAGATCCAGAATCAAACCAAACATCTATCAGATCTGATTCACGCTTCATTGGTTTCCCTGATGGAGAAACTAAGACAATTTTATCAACTATATTTTTGTGTAGATCTATTTTATCATAGTTATCTTCACTCATATTGCCAATTTCAAAATCGGCAAATACATCTGCCTCCATATAATTGGCTTGAATGGCAAGATGCATTTCACTTTTTAACTCTTCAACAGAACCAATGATAATTTCTTCAGTACCATCTTCAGTACGCCAGATAGGCAACGGAATACCCCAGAAACGAGAACGGGATAAGTTCCAATCGTTGGCATTTTTTAACCAATTTCCAAATCGGCCAGTACCAGTAGATTTAGGTTTCCAATTGATCGTTTCATTCAATTCAAACATTCTATCTCTCTTGTCTGTAACTTTTACAAACCAAGAGTCTAGTGGATAGTATAAAATGGGCTTATCAGTTCTCCAACAATTAGGATAACTATGTTTATATTTTTCTACTTTAAATGCTTTATTTTCTTCTTTTAGTTTGATAGCAAGTTCTACATCGACCGAACGTTCAGGAGCTTTCCCTTCATCATAATATTCATTTTTTACGTATTTACCTGCTAATTCTTTCATTTCCGATCTAAATCTCCCTTGTAGATCGACTAAAGGAACAGGAATGTCATTTTTATCTAGTACTAATAATGGTGGTACTTCAGGAGTTGCCTGTTTTGCCACCATAGCATCATCTGCACCAAAAGTAGGTGCCGTATGTACAATACCCGTACCATCTTCGGTAGTCACAAAATCTCCTGCAATAATTCTAAATGCATTTTCCGGATTCTGATAAGGTAAAGCGTAATCTAATAATTGTTCGTACTTAATACCAACCAAATTTTTTCCTTTGAACTCGCTCAGCACTGTAAAAGGAATTTTTTTATCACCTTCCGCAAAAGCAATTAATTCATTAACCGACTCAACTTCATAAAACTTACCAGAAAATTGATTAGCAACCAATTTTTTAGCCAGAATTACATTAGAGGGTTCAAATGTATATTGATTAAAGGTAGATACTAAAACATAGTCAATTTTATTTCCTACAGTCAAGGCTGTATTACTAGGTAGTGTCCAGGGTGTGGTAGTCCAGGCTAAAAAGTGAACATTCTCAAAATCTTGTAAAAACTTTGGTAATGTTTCTTCAACTGCTTTAAACTGAGCAACCACTGTAGTATCTGTAATATCTTGATAAGTGCCAGGTTGGTTTAATTCATGAGAACTTAAACCTGTACCCGCTTTTGGTGAATACGGCTGAATGGTATATCCTTTATAAAGTAATCCTTTATTATAGATCTGTTTTAATAACCACCAAACCGTTTCTATATATTTTGGTTTATAAGTTACGTAAGGGTCGTTCATATCAACCCAATGACCCATTTTACGAGTCAATTCTTCCCAAACATCGGTATAACGCATCACCGCTTTTTTACAAGCTTCATTATATGCTTCTATCGAAATTTTTGTGCCAATATCTTCTTTAGTAATACCTAATTCTTTTTCAACACCCAATTCAATTGGTAACCCATGTGTATCCCATCCGGCTTTACGTTTTACTTGATAACCTTGTAATGTTTTATAACGGCAAAAAATGTCTTTAATAGCACGTGCCATTACATGGTGAATTCCAGGTAAGCCATTTGCAGAAGGTGGCCCTTCATAAAAGACAAATGGTTTGTTTTTATCACGTGAAGTTATACTCTTTTCGAATACATCATGTTCCTCCCAAAACTGTAAAGTTTCATCAGCTACCTTTGTAAGGTCTAAGCCCTTATATTCTCTAAATTTGATGCTCATCGGTTCTTTAAATTCTTTCGATTCGCGAAATTACATATTTTATTGAAAATTATAGGGTTTAGAACGTAAAAAAGCATCTCACCAAAGGGGGATGCTTTATAAAATATAATCTGGTATAATCTGATTTCTAATTTACTCCTTCTTTATAACTACAAATTCGGTTCGTTTATTTATTCCATGCTCCAAATCAGTACATTTAACGTTATTTGCACATTTGTTCAGTAATTCTTTCTCACCATGTCCTTTACCTGATATTCTATTAGAATCTAGGCCTTGAGCAATTAAATATTCAACTGTTTCTACTGCCCTACTTTCAGAAAGGTTTAAATTATAAGTATCACCTCCACGAGCATCTGTATGCGCACCAAAATCAATCTCCATTTTAGGATACTTCTTCATTAATCTAAGCACTTTGTCTAATGCTTTTTTAGATTCTTTTTTAATAGTAGATTTATTTAATTCAAAACTTATATTCTCTACATATAGCAATTCTTTACCATTTCTAGTGAAAAATTCTTTTTCTTCAATAATTATAGTTTCGTCATTTTTAAATCCGTTAACACTAGAGGTATTTAACGCGGTTGTAGTGTCAAAATACCCATCCTTACTTACTTCTAAAGTATAAGTAGTTGCACAATCTAAACTAAAATAAAATGACCCATCAAATTTCGTTTCTACCCTTCTTAATCTATTACCGCTTGCATCAATTAACGATACAAATGCATTAGGAACTACATATCTATTTAATTTATCTTTTACAACTCCTGTAATAACCTGATCGCAGATAGGAATAGTTGTTTTTTGTACAAAAGAATAAATATCATCATCGCCTTCACCTCTTTCTCTATTTGAAGAAAAATACCCTTTTAATTTGGCGTTATCTATAATAAAGGAAAAATCATCACCTTTACTATTCATGGGTTCTCCTAGATTAATGGGCTTAGGAATTGAGCCATCTATTTTTGCCATATATATATCAAAACCACCTTTACCACCTTTTCTATTAGATGAAAAATAGATAATATCGCCATCTATATATGGTGTATATTCTTTCGATGTAGAGTTAATTGTAGGTCCTAAATTAATAGGTTTCCCGTAATGGCCATTATTCACTTCAACTACAAAAATATCCTTATCGCCTAATGTGCCGGGCATATTAGAAACAAAATATAATTTTTTACCATCTTCGCTTAATATAGGGTGACCAGTGTCATAGTCATCACTATTAAATGGTAAAGAAGTAAAATCTTTCCATTCACCATTATCAGCAATAGTTGCTCTAAATATTTTAATGTTTACTGATTTTAGTTTTCCTTTTAGATAATTGTTAGATGTAAAATAAACTTCTTTTAAATCTGGCGAAAACGTCACAAATGCATCGTGATACTTTGAGTTCACATCACTTGAAAAAGATTTTACATTTTTAATCTCTCCACTTTCAGTTACGTTACCTACATAAAGGTCTAAAAAAGGTTGATCATTATCTTTCCATTTTTTATTAGAAATACCACTTTTTTTTCTAGAAGAAGAAAAGACAATTTTATCTTTTCCCATGTAGGTAGTACCAAAATCACTATATTTAGTATTGGCACTTAAGTTTTTAACACTGTATTCTGCAGCCTTTATAGAATCTGCTCTTTCTATCTGGGCATTTAATGAGAATAAGTGTAAAATAAAAAATGAAGTGAGTAAAAATCTCATTATAATATTGTTTTTTATTTATAGTAAGCAAATGCTATACCAAATATAATAATACCAATTTTAACTATAAAATATTATCTTTTAATTATTACAAATTCTGTTCTTCGATTTTTAGCCTGTTGCTCCTCTGTACACGCAACATCTTTACTACAGTGATTAACTAATTGAGTGGCGCCAAAACCCTTTCCACTTATTCTACTCGAATTAATCCCTTTTTTGATTATATAATCTACGGTTCTATTAGCCCTTCTATCAGCCATCCATGTATTATACGTATCCGGGCCTTTAGAATCTGTATGCGCCTCACATTGGATAATCATTCTAGGGTATTCTTTCATTAAATCAACTATTTCTTGCAATTCAACTTTGGCTTCTTTAGATAAATAAGACGAATCATAATCAAAATAAACTGGATTCAATTGTTTATCAATAGTTGTTTTTACAGATTCATCTGGTAATGCATCAGGTAATTTCGTCTGCACAATTTCTTCTATTTTTTCATCTACTTTTTCAGCTACTTTCTCCTCTTTTTTATCAGCTTTAGAGTAGATAAGAAAGTTAATATCACCTTTCCCTAATGATATTAACAGTTTTAATTCTTTATTAGCTTCATTAGTAGTTGTAAAGCTTGTTGACTCTGGTGTGAAATCTGCTCTTTTACCTTCAAGTTTATATATTGTTGTACAATTTACTTCAAAAGAAAAAGCAGCATCCTCTTTTACAAGTTGAGTTTCTAATACATTGCCTTCGTTATCACTAAGTATAACTTCTGCACCCGGCAATAATTCGGAAGTATTTCTATCTCTCACTTCTCCTTTAACAACTTGATAGCATTGGGTTCTAACTGAAGATTCAGTAACGGGCTCTGTTTGTTCTATTTGTGCATTTAAATTTATTATACTAAGAATAAATAAAAATCTAATAACTAATTTCATAATTGGGTTTTGGGTATGATAATCAAACGTTATATTGAACATATTAGTATAACAAACGATCGATTAAAACTTGCTGATTATCAGTAATATGCATGTTTTGAAATGAGAAGTGTTGTGCTATCTTTAAAAGGTAGGTTAATGGGATATCCTTTTTTTGAACGTTCCTAACTGAACAAGAATACAAATTTGCTATTATCATGTCGAATTCACATTGACAATCTTTATTACAAAAAAAACCCTCGTATATGACGAAGGTTTCTATGGTTAGTTACTTGATTTTGGTTTTATTACATTCTAATAATCACAAATTCCGATCGTCTATTTTTTTCATGCTGAGCATCTGTACATTCAACACCTTTAATACATTGATTAATTAATTGTGTTGCTCCGTAACCTTTACCAGTTATTCTACTAGGATCTATACCTCTTCCAATAATATATTCAACTGTTCTTTTTGCCCTTCTATCTGACAACCACATATTAATTCCATCCGGACCTCTTGAATCAGTATGAGAAGCTGATTCAATAATCATTTTCGGGTATTTATTCATTAAATCAACTACTTTTTCTAATTCATCCTTTGCCCGTTTATTTAAATAGGACGAGTTAAAGTCAAAATATATTGGATCTATATTTACTGCATAAGTACTAGATCTAAGTTTAACGATTTCTTCAGGAAGTACATCAGGTAAACCTTCCGGCTTAACGTCTTCTTTTTCGTCATGAGTTTGCGATTGATTACCATCAGCATCAACTATAAAATCAATATCACCTTTACCAAGTAATATTAATAGTTTAAGTTCAATATCAGCTTCATTAGAAGTTGTAAACGTTTTTGTTTGTGCTGTAAAATTGATTTTTTTACCAACTAATTTATATTCAGTTTCACAACTAATTTCAAAAGAAAAAGTAGCATCTTCTTTTGTTATAACTGTTCCGATTACATTATCATCTTTATCACTTAAAACTACTTCTGTTCCCGGTAATAAATCAGTTGTATTTCTATCTCTAACTTCACCCATAACAACTTGAAGGCATTTGAACTCTACCGGTTCTTCCTCAATAAATGAATATATATCATCGCCACCTTTACCACCTTCTCTATTAGAAGAGAAATAACCTTTTCTAGTTTCACTATTGATAATAAAAGCATAATCGTCACCAGAACCATTAATTGGTGCATTTAAATTTATCGGTTTGGGAGTAAAGCCTTCTAATCTTGTAGCATAAATATCAGTACCTCCTTTTCCGCCCCATCTATCTGAAGAGAAATATAAAACATCTCCATCAATAAACGGAAACCAATCTTTAGCAGTAGAGTTAATTTTTGGTCCTAAATTTTCTGGATTTCCAAATCCACTTTGATTAACCTGAACTTTAAAAATATCTGTATCTCCTAAAGTACCTGGCATATCTGAAGTAAAATACAATGTTTTCTCGTCTTCACTCAGTGCAGGATGGCCCACAGAGTATTCAACATTATTAAAAGGCATCGGAATAATATTGATCCATTCACCTTTATTATTAACTACGGCTTTAAACATTGCCAAATTAGTAATTTCTTTACTACTAACACCCAACCTTTTATTATAATAATTATTTCTTGTAAAGTAAACTGTATTACCATCTTTAGAGAAAATAACTTCTGCTTCGTGATATCTAGAGTTAACTTCGCCTTTTAATCTTACTTTGTCACTTACATCACCACTTTCATTCACTACACCTTCATATAAATCTAAAAAACGTTCTCCATTATCCTCCCAAACATCTCTTACGACGCTAAATCCTTTTCTTGGCGAAGCAAAAACTATTTTATTCTCACCATAAAAGGCCGCTCCAAAATCTGCTTGAGCTGTGTTTATTTCTAAATTTTTTATGGAATATTTTCCAGCTCCATCTTGCGCATAAAACAAACCTGCAGTAAGTAATAACAAAACTGTTACAATATGTTTTTTCATGTGTTTATTTTTAAAATTTTCAAAAGTCACATGGAATCTTTGATAAAAAATAATTATGCCATTTTTTTAAATAACTTATTTACTTTTTAAGTCGATTTCATTTGATTAAATTTTATTTTTATTAAAACTGATATAATTTAAACTTATTCTAATTAGAAGAATCTAGGTGATTTCAAATTCTTCTTCGAGAAATCAATATCCCACAGCAAAAATATCTCATGGGTACCACTATTGAAATCTCCTAAATTGGTCGTCGTATAATCATAAGC
>Ga0209633_10000736_pt1 | contig 36841 bp, 25 predicted proteins | sample Cruoilmetagenom1_FD_187290 | JGI IMG/M metagenome (GOLD analysis project Ga0209633, IMG submission 187290) | Oil polluted marine microbial communities from Coal Oil Point, Santa Barbara, California, USA - Sample 1 (SPAdes) (version 2) | ecosystem: Environmental > Aquatic > Marine > Oil seeps ...
CGTTATCTTTTTACTGAGTTACCGAAGGCGACTACAGTCGAGGATGTTGAGCGGTTGTTGCCTGGGAACATTAATCCGGATCAGATCAACATACATTAAGCAATGATGTAGTTGTTTATACGCTTACCCTCAAACATATCACCTTCTTCGTAATCTAATACAATTGTGGCACTAAGGCGGGCTCGTGTCAGTGCTACATATAGCTTTGCACGGCCTTCACTAGATAACACAGCATTATTATCTTTAATCCAGTTTGCCATTGGCCTTGTGGGATATATCAGAACTCGATTGCTGGTTGTGCCTTTTGATTCCCCAAAATTCATTGCTGGATAATTGCTATTCACTGTAATTCTATTATCCCAGCGCAATTGTATAGGCCGATAAGTTTCCAAATATTTACCCACCATAGAAGGCTTGACAATAAAAACACCCATATGATCATCCATAACTCTGCAAGCACCACATTTACATGCAGTTGACTTGGGTAAATTAGAATATAACCTTGATGAATAATCACAAATTATCTGATTATTCCTATGAGATACAGATAATGTTGTTTCGTCAACCTCGCACTTTATTCGCTTTCCCAGCTCGTTTTCTACAAACGATTTGATATTTCCCTCTGAGTATTTTCCATATTTTGTCGTGTGGTGAGTTAAATATGTTACTTGTCTTGGATCACCCACCAGCATTACAGATGATTTTGACTTAAATAATGATTTGATAATGTCCAGATCAAACCCAGCTAAATCTTGCACTTCATCAATATAGATGTTTTTATAAATTCTTGAGACACGAGAAATCAACTCTCCTTTTAATTCTTGATCCACCTTACACACAAATTTGGACACTTTGTCCGAATAAATATCCTTTCCCTTTGTGAAGTAATATCTAAAGAAGTCTTTTTCACCCCAATAAATGGGTCTTCCTCCTATCGAAATAGGATTCCCTTCAGAATCGTATTTTTTTCCGGACCTGCTGTTAGAAAGTAAAAAACCGATATCAACGTCATGAAGCTCATCATTCAAGACGCTCTGATATGGTCTAACTCCATGCTGAAGAAGAAATGAAAACCAAGTCTGAATAGTGATATTGCTAGGAACATAGCCTTTCTTGGAGACTATTTTGTTTCTTATCTCCCTTTCATTTGCTTCGGTGTATGTTGTAATAAGAACACTTTCTGTTGATTTCCTTAAGGCCCCTTCAACTAGATGGCTAGTTTTTCCAGAACCAGCAGATGCTATTATTAGAGTATTGTTATTCATTGCACCAAGAAGCTGCCTTTTTAATGTATTCTGGATATTTAACAGCATCCTTAGACTCAAAAACCTTTAGTGCCCATTTAGTCTTATTGCTCTCCATGTATTTTGATAGAACATCGGGGGTAGTATAATCTTCGCAGCTAACCCCTATTACATCACATAGTTTCTTTGGGTCTTCTTTATTAGCATCAACAAACTGTGGCTCTAGTGTGTTTAGTTCGTTTCTCTTATCCGCAAATATTATTATACAATCAGATTCTTCATATGCTTTGTATTTCTTGATTATTTTAGTATCGTAGTCACCATCGTTATCAGTAATCACAGCCACGGGCTTTTTAATATTTTCCGCTATTTCTAAGAAGCGTTCAAATGTAAGCTTAACTGATATAACGTCTACACCACCCTCAATGGGTAATCGACCATCATTGGAATCCATGTAAGCTCTTTGAAATATAAGCTCGTCTGAATCACCCTCAACCAATACTGCTTTTTTACATAAAATAAGCCTTAATGTCTGATATCCAGGCAATTTTTTGAAGAAATCAAAGGTGTCTTTTTTAAGGTCAGACAATCGAGAAATATTTTGATCGTGCAAGAGCAAAAGGTTTTCTAGTCCAAGCTTATTAGAAACATAACTGCTATGCGTGGAAATTATTATTTGTTTATCTAAGCACCCATCAGTTATATTTTTTATTAATTCGTTTAGCTTAGTGTGCGATAAATGGTTCTCAGGCTCCTCCAGCAATATTAAGTTGGCCTCTTTGCTTTTTTTATGCCCTAGGGCTAAATTAGTTTTGATGACGCACTGTTCCCCTTTTCCTATTTGATGAAAAGGAATATTATCTAGATATGTCATAAGAACCGATTCCCATGAATTTTGGGTCGATAGATCAACACATACCTTTAGCGTCTTTTCAGATATTTTCGCCTTTTCATCAATCTTCTTATTAATTGCTTTGATCGATTCATCTTGGCTAAATGAATCCTTCATCTTTCTGTAAGCCTGGGATAGTTTAACTTTTTCAGAGTCCTCAAGGTCATCCCGGATAATCCTGGAAATGTAGATATCAGACCCACTTTGATAGCGATTGGAAGACGAGTCTATCATTACAGATTTCACAGGAATACTTCTAGCTGTTAAAGAGTCTCTAGCAAATGATTTCCAAGTAATCTTGTAATATTCTATGGGTATAGTAGTAAGTTCCTCAGGAACTGAAATTAACCTTTCGTACTCGCTTTGATAGGTTGAATCGAACTCAATTTTATAGAAAATACCACAAGCTTTAACTTTTTCGCTGTTACGATTACCCTCAAACAACGGGAGTTTATCTGTATCGAAATATATTTCAATACAGATTTCAGGAAGATGGGGATTCTCTCCTTTTTTGACTGCACCAATGTAATTACATGCTACATTGTGATTGAAAAGATACTGGCTTAACTCATTTTTTAAGTAGCGCCCTTGCAGTATCCCCGTGAGGGCTAAATTTGCAGCTTCAAGAATAGTGGATTTGCCTGCTTCATTGTCACCAACTAAAATATTTACGCCGTTATTTAAATGGGCAGTAAACCAACCATCGAAACATTTGTAATTATATATCTTTATCTTTTCTATCCGCATATTAATTACTCGCAAGTGTTATATCGCTGATAGGACAAACTGTGCTTCGTATGCCCGATCGTCCGCTTTGGGTCCAGACTGTGTAAAAACTCAACAACAGACCATATTGTTCAAATAAATCTATCAGTAAGCTTGTATCTCATCTATCTTGCTAGATTAGAGTGCCTGGCTCATCCATAGTCTTTTCTGTTTATGTCATTTTATCACCGCTCATAGTCGATGTGTGAAGTCGTTATAATAACGTCAGGCATTACGCCTGCATCGCCTCAATCAACTGGCAAGCTCCCATTATCTTAATCACTCGTTTCAGGTTATAAGCCAGAACATGTAAACTCATTTCTGTACTGACTCGTTTTAATGTTTTCATCTGGAAGTGTGTTGAACCCATCCAGGCTTTTATTGTTCCGAACGGATGCTCCACGGTCGATCGCCTGACTTTCATCATTTCAGGTGATCGCTCCATTCTGGCATCCAGTTTATCCAGTATCGCTTCGTGTTCCCATCGGCTAATGCGTCGATATTTTCCGATGGTACATTGTGGCTTCATATCACAGCGTATGCATTCTGATGACCAATAACGCCGCACAAATTTACCTTTGTCTGTTCCAGTAAATCGATAGATAGCGCGTTCACCTGCAGGGCATTCATATTCATCTATCTCTGGGTGATAGATAAAATCCCGCTTACCATAATAACCTTTGGCCTGGTTACCTGATGTTTGTGGCTTTGAAAGATACGTGGTTATTCCTGCTTCATCACAGGCTTTGATTTCCTCGCCGCTATAGTAACCCCGGTCTGCGACAACCGTTAGTTTGTCTACTTTCAATAGGTCTTTAGCTTGTGTAGCCATATTAGCTAGCTGCGCTCTATCATGCCCCTGTGTTGTCACTTCATGTACTAATATCAAATGATGTTTACTATCCACGGCTGCCTGTACGTTATAAGCCACCATCCCTGTTCCTCGACCACTGGTGGCCATTGATCTGGCATCCGGGTCCGTTAAGGATATTTGCTTATCAGGTACATCATTGAGCTGCACTTGACTTTTATTAAGTTGATGAACTTCTTTTTTGAGTTTACTGATCTTTTTTTCTAGGCGTTCCACTTTATTTTTAGAAGTTGATAGCTCCACTCGATCTTCAGTGGCAATCTGCCCCAAATAGCGAGCGATACTTTCATCGATTTGTTTTAGCCTGAGTTTTATTTTGGATTGAGTGAAATTCCGGTTGCGGTTATTAACGGCCTTAAATTTACTACCATCGATCGCGATCAGCGATTCTGCAAATAAATTCAGTTTACGGCAGATCAATACAAACTCTCTACATACGTGAGTAATAGATTTAGTATTATTCTTTCTAAAATCAGCAATGGTTTTGAAGTCAGGTGCCAAGCGCCCTAGTAAGCACATTAATTCAACATTACGGCCGGCCTCTCGTTCCAAACGACGGGATGATTGTACTCGGTTAAGATAACCATAGATAAATAGTTTTAACATGGTCGATGGATGATAGGCTGGACGCCCCGTATCTGCAGGCACTGTTTTGAAACCTAAAACAGAAAGATCAAGTCCATCTATAAAGACATCGATGACTCGAACGGTATTTTCTTCGGTTACATAGTCATCTAGTTGGTCGGGGAATAAAGTAGCTTGAGTTCGGGGTTCGCCTTCAATGAATCGGTTCATTGGATCACCTCTCAGCAGGAATGACTTATTATACATACTATTGGGTTTTCACACAGCCTGGGTCGACAACGGCGGTTCCTGTTATCGTGATTAGCGTCCGCTATCAGGAAGCCCAGCAATTCAGTCTCGACCATCTCTGACACTGTCTGTCAGATCGGATTTAAATTATTACATATAAATGTATCACATAATTGATTAATCACGTCTATCTAGAATTACAAATTGCATTAGCAAACTTTACTATATTGAGTTGACCGTAATTCGCTTGAGTGTCTTGTGCTAGGTCGGATGTAAAATGAACATATTCATTCCATTTTTCATCGTTCATCCACTCACCGTCAAGCAAGTTAGAAACTTTATCATACAGTTTAAGTAAACGAATTTGAGGCTCTTTTAACCAAATCCCTTTTAGTTCTTTTTTGAAACTTTCAAAGGTCATTTCTTTCACAAGCATAGCGATGTCTGATGGGGTATCCTTTGGTAGTTCCAGTTTTGTGTCTTCAAGTACATCATGCCAGAGCAGTACTTTATATCCATTTAAACGAATTTCTTTTGGCAGTGTTGTTTCAGTAAGAATCGTCATCGCACACCATGTTGGATGGATGATGTAGGGTGTTTCCATGTCCCAGAAACGTACTGTATCTTTCTCGGTTTTTGGATTATACATATGTGCATCAATAGTAAATTGAATGCTTTTCAGGATATCATTTGCTAATTCTAGGGTTTTCATAACTTTGTTTATCTGCTCATGATTAGATATAAAATAATCTAATATAGTGAAATATTGGGTGTATTAGATGATAAAATGACTGATTTGCATTAGCTACCTGCGCATTAATTTTTTTATGTACTTGGGTATTTCTTTACATGGTTTAGATAGACTAAGTCTAAAATTATATGTCATATAATCTTTTGTCGTAAAGCGCGATCACTTTTTTTGTTCTGTATATATCATTGTTACCAGTAGGAGATGGGCTTGCATTGAAGCCCATCTCGTTGATAAACTGAAAATCAGTTAATAGCAATACCTAGCTCTGTTGAGCATCATCATTTATAGGCGTTCGATAGATCTAAATAAGAGTTAACAACATGATATTAAACTTCCTTGTTTAGTTTGTGTTAGTCGCCAAAATCTAATTCAAGTTGTATTGGATATTCTGGGTAATAGATATCATCGTTAGCTGCAATGTCGGATACAATGCGTGACTGAATGACTTGAAAACGTTCTTTACGTTTTGTTGTCCAGCGACCTAATACCAGGATGCCGTCTTTTTCTTTGTATTGTAGCATTGGGCATACGGCATCATCCCAATGAAAGGCATCGATCAATTTTCCTTGGTTGAGTAGGCGTAAATTCCAGTACCTTAAGCCATCACCTGTTTTGCGTTGTTCGCACATAAAGATATCAGCAGTAAAACGAATAAATGTGTAGTGTTTGAAATTATATAACATGATTAATCCTCCAAATCATTAAGCTGGTTGTTCAGGTGGGTTACCAGAACGCATGTGAGTTGTTCGAGTGGTGAATGCATAGCCTCAATCGTATTCACGCCAAACTGTTCCATTAGCCACGTTTCTAGTGCGTTCTGATTCGAATGCTCATTGTGATCGTTCAGTAAGCAAACCAGTGACATTCCAGTGTCGATACGAAGCTTCAACATCAATGCACAGGCCAATTTACGTACTATTGAAGGTACCTTAGGTACAAAAGTTGGTTGAACCTGCTTACTCACAGGGAAAGAAATAACATTATTGCTCATGACTCACCTCCATCATTTTCATTAATTAGCTCTTCAAATGCAGAACCATCTCTGCGAGTTAGATTGGGCACGAAACGACTATATATTTTGAAAAGCATCTCAGTGTTTACATGGCCCAACTGGCGCGCAATCCATTCAGGGTTTTCACCGGCCGCCATCCACAATGTTGCAGCAGTGTGACGCGTTTCATACAGACGTCTCCGTTTAAGATCAAGGAAGTCCAGTAGGGGATACCAGACGCGATTACAGACATTTCTATTATCAAGGGCCTTGCCCAAGCGATTAGAGAATACATAATCTTGCTTGCCGGTTACTTTGTGTTGAGATTCAAGGGCTTCTAACAAGGGTGTGGTCATATCAATGACGCGAAAGGAACCATCATTCTTGGTATATTCCACGCGCCCCTGAATCACGGTTTCCCTAACCAGGATCTGTTTGCGCTCAAAATCGATATGTTCCCAACGAAGTCCGGTCACTTCTCCCGAACGCATGCCAGAAAAAAAGCGAACTTTGAAATAATCATGGAAATCCGGGCGTACATTCTTTAGTAAAGTATGTACTTCATCCAGTGATAATGGATGAATATCGGTTTTTTGCTCTTTTAGTAATTTCACTCCAATGAAAGGACTGTTAAAATCAAAGCGGTCGGCTGCTTCACACATCATTAGTCTAAAAATCTTCAAGATTTTATTCACGGTGGTGGCGCGTCTTGATTTACCAGTAACGGGTGAGGCTTTGGCGAGTGTTGCCCGAAACTGTAAAATATCTGCCTTAGTGATGTGGCTGACCACTTTTTCTTCAAATGCGGGAAGAATATGGCCATTAAAAATGCATGTCACACTATTTATATAGCTAGTACGCCATGTGGGTAACATCTCATCAAGCCACTGTTCCTTAAACTCTTTAACGGTGGGCAATCCTTTCTTTGAATGTAAAGCTTCGATTTGCTGAGCACGTTGGGTAAACTTTTGTACCATCGAACTCTGTGGGAAAAAGTCTGAATAGTTGAACTGATCTAAAGTGATAGATGCTTCAATCTTTCTGGCGACCGTTTCCAACTTTAGACGGTTTTCCTTGGTATCTGGCAAGGCAGTTTGTTCACGGCACCGCATACCCTGAAATTTAAAATCAAAGAATAGGTTTCCGGTTTCTTTTCTGGCACGTACTTTAGCCATGACAAACACCTCCGCCTGCCATAGGGATGGCAAAATCGTTTGAGGCGCTGGTCAGGGCCATGTCTTTCTCGATATTTTCCCAGATGTATAAGGTCTTACGGCCACCAAATGGGCGTATGTAATGGCGTCCCTCAAACAGCACGCTGTCCTTCAGGCGTGTGCGAATAGTGCGGGCGTTGTATTTAATTCGTTCTGCTAGTTCTTGAGTTGTTAGATAAGTCAGATGCATAATTAATCTCCTATATAGTTAGTAAAAGTCCTGCAAAGCAGTAAAATGTCCTACTAACAGACATATTATAAGTTAGTAGTACTCATGTCAAGAAAAAAGTACTTCTGTAGTACATTATGTGTAGAATAGAGTACAAATAATGAGTCGGAGTGAGAAAATGATCCGTTGCAATTTGTCTCGCCTAATGGGTGAAAGGAAGATGAAAGTAGTCGATGTGGCTCGAGAAACAGGCCTGCATCGGCATACCGTTACATCGCTTTATAAGGAGACTGCTCAGAGGATTGAGCTTGATGCTATCGATGCACTATGTGAGCTATTTGAATGCTCAGTTGGTGAATTGCTCGAGCGGGTAGAAGAGGATAGTTGATGCTGTGCTAAGAATGATGAATATTATGACTAGTAGTGTCTGATTGGTTTTCATGATTTTTCAGATAATTTCACAGGGATACACAGAATAGATTTGCTCAGCATACACCTACCAAACTATAGAGTAAGAGTGGTTTTTATGGTCTATTCTAGTTTAGAAAAGTCAATGTGCTGCAGTTTAACGGAACCTTGCCTGATGTCCGATGACACCTATAGCCTTAGTTGGGGAAGGGAATATTCCTATTGTCGTTAGGTGATTCATAGCATAAGTTGAAAATTGATTCGATAATCATCTTGACTTTTTCCTATAGCATTAACAATTGGTATCAGGATATTAATGTTTAAATATATACATGCAGCAGACATTCATCTCGATAGCCCCTTACATGGGCTTGAACGTTATGAAGGCGCCCCAGTGGATGAAATTCGCAGTGCTACTCGACGTGCCTTTGACAACCTCATCGAACTTGCCATTGATGAGGATGTTGATTTTGTCTTGTTGGCTGGTGACTTATATGACGGTGACTGGAAGGACTACAATACAGGCCTTTATTTCATCGAACGTATGGGACGTCTTAGGGAAGCCGGTATTCGGGTTTTTATAGTGGCGGGCAACCATGATGCGGCAAGTCAGATTACCAAACATCTTCGCTTGCCCGACAATGTCACGATGTTTGCTACACGAGAACCCGAACAGGTCATTCTCGATGATTTGAGCGTGGTGATACATGGGCAGGGCTTTGCGACACGGGCGGTAACAAACGATCTTTCACTGGCCTATCCCCAGGGTGACCCTCAGCACTTTAATATCGGCCTGCTGCACACTTGCCTGGATGGAAAGCCGGGTCATGAGCCCTATGCGCCCTGTACCGTCGATGGGCTGCGTTCGAAGGGGTATCAGTACTGGGCACTTGGCCATGTCCATAACCGTGAAGTGGTGAGTCAGGATCCATGGATTGTCTTCCCAGGCAATATCCAGGGACGGCACATCCGTGAGACGGGACCTAAAGGCTGTACCTTAGTAACGGTAGATAATGGAGAGGTTTCAGAGGTAGAGCATCGTGATCTCGATGTGATGCGCTGGACTGTCTGTGAGCTTGACGTTACGGACAGCGAGACCTTCGACGATATCTATGAGTTAGTACGCGATGCTCTGCAAGTGGCGCTTGATGCAGCCGAGGGGAAGGCTGTTGCTGTACGCCTTGTTCTGCAAGGTGCTTGTTCATCCCATACGAAGTTACATGTAGACAGGGAACATTTGAGCCAGGAGTATCGTGCCCTGGCTACTGGTCTTGGTGGGGCGGGAATCTGGCTGGAGAAGGTTTCTATTAACACGAGGCCATCTATCAATGTTGACGATGTTCTTGCGCGTGATGATGCGTTAGGTGGCCTGCTGCGTGCTATCCAGGATATGGAATTTGATCCAAGAGCGTTGGATAGGCTTGCCAATGAGGTGTCTGCACTTCGTCAGAAACTTCCTGCGGAAATTCTTGGCGGTGACGATCCATATGATCCGGCCGATCCAGAACAACTCAAAAATACCCTGGAGGACATCAAAGAGCTCCTGGTCAACCGCTTGCTGTCTACGGAGCAAGGGCTATGAAGATTCAGGAATTGGATCTTGCCGCTTTTGGACCCTTTACGGACAGGTCATTGGTTTTCGATCAGGAGGTAGGTGGTCTCTATATTATCTATGGCCCCAATGAAGCCGGAAAGAGCTCGGCTTTGCGGGGACTAAAGGCTCTGTTGTATGGCATCGATGAGCGCACGCTCGACAATTTCCTCCATGCTAATGACAAGCTCCGTATTAATGGATGTCTAAAGAATGCGGAGGGACTTGAGCTCGTATTTGCTCGTCGTAAAGGACGCAAGAATACGTTATTGACCCCGGAAGGTGGGGTGCTCGATGAGCAAGTACTGACCCCCTTTCTCCAGGGCGTAACATCGGACCTCTTCGAGACACTTTTTGGGATCGATCACCAGGCACTGCTGCAGGGTGGGCAAGAGATACTCGAGCAAAAAGGTGAGGTAGGGCAGGCACTCTTTTCAGCAGCGCTCGGCAGTCATGCATTGCACGCTTTGATCGGACAGCTCAATGACGAGGCTGACGGTCTTTTTCGGCCAAGGGGCTCAACGCAGGCGATTAACTCAGCCTTAAAGTCATACAATAAATTGAAAAAAGAGATCAAAGATCACTCCCTATCATCCAAGGTATGGGATGAGAATCGTCACGCCCTGGCACGAATAACCAAGGAATTAGAACAGATTCAATCTGAATTGGCAGCCAACAGGGTTGAGACCAACCGTTTAGAGCGCATCCAGCGCCTATTGCCGAAGCTCGCCCGACGCCGTGATCTATTGCAAGAACTTGAATCGCTGATCGATGTCGTGATTCTTCTGGATGATTTTGTAGAGCGTCACCAGTTGGCAGCGAAGGAGCTGGAGACGGCTGAGGTGATTTTAGGCAAGGCCACGCCACGCCTTGAGGGGCTTCAGATACAGCTTGAAGGGCTGTCTATTAGACAGGGCCTGTTGGATCAGGCGGAAAACATTGAAGATCTTCATTCACGATTGGGTGGACATCGCAAGGCCTTGCAAGACCGTCCACATCTTGATGTGGAACGGCAACAATTACTGACAGACGCGGAGTATTTACTGAAGGAAGTACGCCCCGATCTCGAAATGACAGATATTGAGGCATTACGCCCGGTTCTAGCAAGACGGCAAAGTATTTTGGAGCTAGGTAATAAAAACGCGGTACTTATCTCGAGTGAAAAGCAGGTAGCGTCTAGTCGACGTGAAACAGAAGCACGACTGAAAGGAGCTCGTAAGGAGCGCCATGAACTTCCCGAGACGGGTTCTTCTGAAGCATTACATAGAACTATTACCGCAGCCAGAAAACAAGGGGATATGGATACTGCAAACCAATCTGCCCATAGTGATCTGGTTACCTTAGAGGCACAGTGTGCTGCGGATCTTTCGCGACTTATGTTATGGGACGGTGTGTTGGAAGATCTGCCTAGACTGGGTGTGCCCAATCGAGAGAGTATCACTCGTTTCGAAGAGACTTATGACGAACTCGAAAAACGTGTAGAACGGCTTAGGGAGAAACAAGAAGAAACTTCTGATGCGTTACATGACGCCTCACTACGACTTGATGAGCTCCAGCGTATAGGAGTGGTGCCAACAGAAACAGAGCTTGTTAAGGTCAGGTCCACGCGTGATAATCTTTGGCAGTTGTTACGTCGCCAGTGGTTTGATGGAGAGGATGTAACGGCTGAGACAGATCATTTAGAGGGCAAAGAAGGGTTGCCGGATGTATTCGAAGGGCGGATAGCAGATGCTGATGAACTGTCAGATCGTCTGCGTCGTGAAGCTGATCGGGTTCACACGATGGCAAGCCTGCAGGTCAGGCAAGAAGCGTTGCAACGGCAGACGGTGGATATAGCCGAGCTGCTGGAGGCATGTAGCACTGAGAAGGGCCAAATTAACGATGAGTGGCAGACGTTGTGGGCTCCTAGTCAAATTTTGCCGCGTGCTCCACGTGAGATGCGGGTCTGGCTGGATGATCTGGATAAGCTCCGTGATCGGGTTGGGCAGTTAAATTTGCTGCACCAAAAGACTGCTGAATTGGAACAAATTCGGAAAACCCACATCCAATTGCTTAATCAACAGTTGCAGGCGCTTGGAAAGGGGAGCTCTAAATCCGAGGCACTTGAAACTGTGCTTCTGGAATGCGAAGGGGAAGCGCAGGAACTCGATAAAACCAAACAGAAACGTGATGCGTTGGATAAGGAGATCAAAGATCTTGAAACTGATCTGGAGTCTTTGAACGACAGCCATCGAGTAGCGATGGAAGAACTTGAGGCATGGAAAGCACAGTGGAAGGAGTTGATAATCAGCGTTGGCTTGCATGATGATGTCTCTCCACCTGAGGCGTCTGATTTTATAGATAAAATCAGAGAGCTATTTACTCATCAAATCGAGTCAAAAAAACTGCAAGCACGCATTAAAGCCATTGATGAAGAGACCGAGTCTTTCCGTAATCAGGTGGCGAGCATCTCCGCGAGTATTGTACAAGAACTTGTTGATTTGCCTGCTGATGATGCTGTAGTGCGCCTGAATTCATTATTAGCGGATAACCGATCAAGACAGACACAACGCCAGCAGATTGAAAGCCAGCTTGAACAAGCACAGCAAGAAATCCAGGATTCCAAGGCCACGATCCAGGCCATGACTGAAAGGTTGGATTCACTATGTGTAGAGGCTAAGCGTAATAACCGCACCGAGCTGGAAGAGGCCGAACGTAAATCAGCCCAGTATCTTAAGATCAGGGCGACAATTGATATGCTTGAGCAAGAGATCATGGATTCAGGTGAAGGTGCAACCGTTATAGAGTTGGAGGCAGAAGCCAAGGGCGTTGATCCGGACAGTCTGCCCGGCCGGATCGAAGAGTTGAGTCACAAGATCGATGATGAGCTTGAACCAAGACGAACTGATCTTGCTGAGGCCAAGGGCCGTGGAATAAGGGATCTGGAGCTCATGGACGGTAGTGACCAAGCGGCTGGGCTCGCAGACCAGGCGCAAGCCATACTCGCCAGTATTCGTTCAGATGCCGAACATTATGTCCGTATGAAGCTTGCTGGTAGGGTGTTACGTGATGAGATAGAGCGTTACCGCAAAGAGAACCAGGGGCCGTTGGTCAAACGTGCCAGCGAGCACTTTACCGCGCTTACGCTAGGTTCATTTGAAGGCCTCATGACCGATTTCAACGAAAAGGATGAACCTGTCCTTGTAGGCATCCGTCCAGAGGGGGAGCGAGTGTATGTGGAAGGAATGAGCTCTGGCACCCGAGATCAGCTCTATCTGGCGCTGCGCCTGGCTTCTCTTGAGAAATACATGGAGAGTGCAGAGCCCATGCCCTTTATTGTCGATGACGTCCTGGTGGATTTTGATGATAAACGTTCAGAAGCGGCTTTGAGTGCGCTTGCAAAGTTAGCCAAAAAAACGCAGGTTATCCTGTTCACTCATCACTCGCAGGTTGTCGAGCAAGCGAAGATCCTGCATCAGGCGGCACAAGTGCAGATACATGAACTCTAATTAGATTAAACGATAAATTACTAAGGAAGCTTTAGTTCAGGTGATGGGTAATTCTACAAAAATCACGGTTTTGTGTTTGGAGTCAATGCCCGTAAGTCAGCTTATATAAGGTGATAGAAATTAATGTGGTTGATGCGATCGATCTTTAAAAATAAATGCCTGATTGATCCCTGTCAGGAGTGTGTGTAAAACATAAGATTCCTATGCAAGTTATGGTTTTGAGCATATAGGTAGGAAGTAATAGGGTTAAGTGAATGCTATGAAGCTAAAATTACTGAAAATTAGTAACTTTAGAGCCATAAATGGCTGCAAAAATGAGCTGCATTTCAAAGACAACAATATTGTTTTCCTCTTTGGGAAGAATAATATAGGGAAGTCTAGTGTTCTTCATGCGTACAGGTATTTTGCTTCACCCAGCCAAAAACCTCTTATTACTGATTTCTATAATCAGAATTCAGATAATAAAATTATTATCGAGGCTACATTCATCAAAGAAGTATGTGATAACGATAATTTTGAGGCCAAAGGTCTTAATAAATGGGTGAGTAAGCAAGGCGAGATAAGGTTTAGAAAAACATGGTCAGACTTCGATGCAATAGCAAAGAAAGAAACTTTCAGCATTGCAGAAAAAAGTTTCGTTGATGGTGGATTCGGAGGGTTAGAACCAATTCTAACAAATGCCACTCCAAACATAATTTACATTGAAGCTATGCCAAGTGTAAAGTCATTAACTGATTGGCTAGAAAAAGAAATTAAAAATAAGTTACTCAAAAAACTAAAAGAGAATCATGAGGCTGAGTACGGGGCTGCACTCAATGCAATAAAAGCACTTCAGGACAAAGTTGAAGGTGAAGATTATATTGGTGATATCAGTCAAAGTGCTAATAAATATTTTAGTCAGACATTCCCTGATCTTCAGTTAAATATACGCTCAACTCCACACAAGGAGGCGGATTTAAGTAAAGCATTTGAAAAAGACTTTAGCGTAACTATTGGGAATAAAATTGGAGATGATGAAGAGAGATTAGCGGAAGCTGTTGAAGCAATCGAGCAATTGGTTAGTGAACAGCAAGACGAAAAACAATCTACAGATAGAACGTTCGATTTACATGGACATGGCCTAATAAGACAGGCGATAATTAATATATTAGGCCTCTTTAAAGACTCTAAAGATGATGAAAAACATATCATATTGTTTGAAGAGCCTGAGATATATCTCCATCCCAGTAATAAAAGAAAATTTCGAGATACTTTGTACAAGATAGCTGAACAGGATAACTATCAGATAATTTGCGTTTCTCACGACCCCCAGCTTATAGATTTAAGTAGAGAACATACTTCCCTAGCTAGATTCGTTAAACTAGAGAGCGAGGAAACTGTAATATATCAAGCAGGAGACAACGTTTTCTCTCGCGATGCAGAGACAAAAGATCGTGTATTGATGCTAAATCGGTTTAATCCACATGTTTGCGAAACATTTTTTTCTGATGAAGTGATTCTAGTGGAAGGTGATACCGAAGCAATAGTCTTAAGAATGCTGTTGTCAGAGAATTACCCTGAGAGTGATATTTTTGTGTTAAACACGGGCACTAAAAACAATATACCATTTTTCATAGAAGTCTTGAGTCAGTTCAACATCAAACAGCATATTATTCATGATTCTGACGAACGATATTTGTACAAAAATGGAAAAATCAGGATGAAAAAAAATGGTGAGCCGAAGGCCAATAGTGCTTGGACGCTTAATCAGATTATTTGGGACTCAATTTCAAGGGCGAACGTTAATGGTGTTCTTGCTAAGCGATATGTATCAATTAGAAATTTTGAGGATAGTCATGGATATACACATGATACTCAGAAAGGGAAGCCGTTGTCTGCATACGAGTATGCAAAGTCATTAAGTATAGATGATGATGGAAAAAGTATTATATGTTTTCTGAAGCAAATATTAGACTTGCAAGATTCAGAAGTCGAATTTACTCCAGAATATCTTGAAGGTGTTGTAATAGAGCCTTACTGAAAAAAATATTAATTAATCTAAAATGGGGTTAAATTCTATCAGTTGTAGCTTCCTGGATCTTTCACCAATATGGCTGACATAAGGTTGTATCGCCTTAAGTGTTGCGGTTATTAGTGTATTGGATTCGAGATTGGTTGCCTGTAGAAATAGGTCGTTCATCCCATCGTTTTTTCCTGGTATACAATATACTATAGAGTTAAAAAGATCGTTGCCATCAAAATATTTACCTATGAGACGAAACGATTTAGCTCGTTCTGATTCAATATATAAACGACCACGAACTGTAGTTATTTTGGTTGAGGCAACAAGTTGAGTTTGTAACTTTGGAGTCGTTAATTTTATTGATTTGGTGCCAATTTGGAATGAAAGCGATAATTCACAGATTTTATGTTTCGAATTAAATAATGCGTAAACAAATTTAGATGCGCCTTCATCTATATATATAATAGGATTAATGTAATTATTGCCATCTTTGGTTAATATTACGGAATCGATTTTAATATCATCTACGGTGTCATTAATTGATTGAATTAGCATGTTGATTTCATCGAATACTTCGAAAACAGCATCACGAATTATATCAACATCATTATTTGTTAATGTATTACCCATTACACTATATGCCTGGACGTGTATTCGGCTGCAAATGAAATTAGGATTTGTTGGATCATTAGTTGATTCATTTTGCATTATATCGAATGCGTATTGCTGAAACTGTTGTTCAAGCGAATTGCAAACACATGCAATAAGCTTAGAAATAGATAAAAATACTGATGATTGCTTTACAGTGTCATATCGTGATTTGGTGATAGATATAATTTCAGATCGATTATGTATTTTGTCATCTGAACGATTGTGGGTATCGTTAGTATTATTTCGTAAATCCATTTCAATCTGTTCCGTAATCAACATATTACGACCACGTTGTTCGTGATTGTTATGTTTGGAAATAATATTCGTAGTTAATATTACTTTGCTATTAAGCTTTTTAAATTCGTGGAGTTTCATAATGCGATTAATAATTTGTGCTGACGATATAAAGTTAAGCATACAAGGGCAATGAAAACAAGCTAAAAACATATAAAAAACAGTCGGTTATGTAAAATATTTTACACCAAGGGATGATAAATCGAAGATAATTATGTAGTTATGATGTTGATGCTAGCAAAGATACGTATGAATATTTTTTATATTTATATAATTTATTCCGTTTTAATATCAAAAGATGAATATGGAAACTGTTTAAATAGCTATATAAATGTTTTTTCGAACTTCAATGATAATAAAAAAAATACCCGGCTGAGTGAGGATGTGTTTTTTGGAAGTTGCTGAGGTAGTTTCTCTTTTTTTACCGTTAATTTAATAAAATTCAGTCTATTTTGTAGACTACCATTAGATAGTCTTCTTGTTTTATCAGAAACAACATCATTAATACCTAGCTTCTCGAGTGCAGTAATGATCTGGTTTTTCTTATTATTATCGAGAATTTTCGAGTATGCATATCTAAAATTAGTTGATTTATATCCCATTAATTCACAACCCATCAAAAAGTCTTTCAATTGTGATGGCTTCTTGAATATTAAAACATTCCCAGAGTCATGCATTTGTATGGTATCTAGCCAACAGTCTGTAGCACGCTCAAGACAGATTCTTGTTTTAGAATACTTTAATTCAATATCAAGTGTATTGAGTAACAGGTTAATGTTCTTTTTTTCCTTGTTGAAGGATGTAATTGCATTAGTATTATCAATATTAAACCAGAAATCATTATGGTTCCCTGTGATGCCAAATTTAAAATAGCCAGTAAAATCTGCTAAATGGCGTGCTCGCTCTATGAGATTCGATACTTCTTTTGGTTCAAGAGATTTATTGTATGCAACCATGTTTATGGGTGTATTATAAAGTCCAACGTATCTCAATATATCATCCATATCAGCAAGAGTAGAAATATGTTTTTTTGATGCTAAAGGAGCTGTGCGAGGCCATTTTTCAAACTTAAAATCATAAGGTGTGATTAAATCACCAATTTGGATTGTTCGTAGTATTTTGATTCCAGAATATACTTCTTTGTTTAGCCCTTTTTTACGCATACGATTTTTAAGTGTATATTCACTATAACCAGTAATTTTTGATAGATTATCTAGGGATATTTCTGGAAAAGGTGCTATATCTGCATATCCGTTTGCTACATCATCAGCGAGATGAATGTAGCTGGCCATTGACGTACTTTGTCGTGAATGACCTGCACAAGTGGAAAGTGAGGCAAGCAAATAGGCTGAAGAGAATTCATGTTTGATCAAGGTGGTGCTTATGGTTTCATGGTAATCTGCCCACAGATTGCCGTTTAACTCATTAGGAATACGAAAAGCATGTTTCTGAAAATTACCGATAAACTGGCCAGTAATGTAAGAGTGTCGTAAATGATGAAATCGAATACGCTTATCACCAATAACATGTCTTAATAATGTATGTATTTCTCTCCAAATTATCTGGCGGTCAAGCAGTTCATTGCAGTATAGTGGATCGATAAATAAAGGGCTCTTGATATTGAAATCTGGTCTGTGTCGAACCATATCAATATGAGTATCAATGAAGCTGGCCTCTATGACATTGAGTTCACCCAATAATGGAACTTGCCTAACTGCTGATTTAGATTTCGTACGTCCTTCTCTAGTATTTAGAACCTGAATGATGATGTCTTTTTTATGTCTTTGAATATCTTGTGCTCTTAGTCGATGTATTTCGCTGATTCTCAAGCCAAATCGATAACCAATAACAATAAATATACCCATCCAGTTTTTCGTATAACTATCCATTTTTGAATTGTTTATGATATTTAGAGACTGTAGATACTCCTCTGGTGTGATGATATTGGCATCTACATGAGTTTCCTTACTGGAAAGCCATTTACCAGCGATATAGGACCAATCTAGCTCGTTGAATTCTGCAAGCCCATAGCCCGTAATAATCTGGTTAAAACGAAAGATTTGAGATGCCCTGGTTTTTTGTTGTTTTCCATTGTATTCAATGACGTTTTTATAAATTTCTGTGATTATTTCATCACTAATATCTAATGTATTATCTATACCAATGTAAATTGATAAAGGTTCGGCGATTGAGAAGAAATACTTATCGATCGTGCTGATAGATGGCTTATCAATGCGAGCCGTGCCGTGGATAGTGATATGTAACAGCCATTGTGATAATGCCATCGCTACAGAGGGGAATAGGTTCCTACTATGCAATTCAAGTATTAGTTCTCTTAAATTATCCAGTTGTTTAGATCTGCTTGCTTTATGGTTAGAAGAAGCATTGTTTATTGCAGCTCTTACCAGGAATAGGTATTCCTTTATATTCTTTTTCTTATCTGGTTTGTAATCAGGTAAATATATATCTTGTGGTTCATTGCTAGATTGTATATTTGCAGACAGTTTCTTCCCATAGCATAATCGCGCCAATGAGCGCTGTGGAAGTGGTATTGATTTATTCTTAGAAAGAAATATATCTCTGATATATGATGGAAAGTGATATATCCAAAATGATTCAATGTGCGTGCATAGTACTTGCACGGAGTTAGTTTTTCGAGTGGGAGATATGCCTAGTGAGTAAGTAATATGATCAAAAAATTCGAAGGCTTTATTAGGGGAATATTTTCCAATTGCTGTTTTATTGTGTCTTTTTAATAATTGATGTAATAAATTACGAGTAAATGAGTCCGGCTGCCAGCGCCAGTCTGGTGATTGTAATTCACGCTCAATATTTTTTTCAGGATCATGACACCATATGTTTATAAAGTAGATCCAGTTTTTAATCTTATGTATTTTATCAGGGCCATGTTCTAATAAATATGCGGCCCATTGTGATTTGAATAATCCACCAATAAGTACTGAACTTGCAACAATTTCAGCCCACATTAGCTCAAGATTTAGGGTATTTTTGTTGATTTCTTTGTCAATAATATATGAAACAAATCTTTCTCTTGCTTGTCTACCTGCAACATATTTGGATAACCAGCAATCCATAAATGGAGATGGTTCTCCCTCTGTCACTTGAATACTCTTGATTTGTCTTGAATTAGCCTCCCTGGCTTTTTTGTTCAGCATGTCAATAAATAATGATACGGCTTTTTGACTTAAATGTTCAGATTCTCTGCATTCTACTAGTATTCTAGATATTGAGTCGTATTGCAGCTTGTCGTTACTAAGGTATTTATCAATACCTCCAGCATTCGCTAGCTCACCTAATAATATATCCTTAATTTCCGCTTCAAGTTTAATAATATTCTCATGGCGGATTTCACGGCGTAGCAAGTGACCATATTTATTTTTTGGTAAATATCGTTGGTTTTTAGTTATTGGCACTGATTTGTAAGTCAGTCCGTTAATAACTGGCCAAATAATCTGTTTCGATAGATGGTTCAGTGCCGTTTTAATAATTTCTCCACATTCGTATGCGGTCCATGATGTATTACTTCCAAGTAGATGATTATGAACTTGTTGGTGCCCCAGCTGGAGATCAATGAGTAGTCTATGAAGGCCATGGTTATATAGGTATGTTTCGAGGAAATGGCGGTTGTGATTTAATTCATACGGCCATAAGTTTTTCAGTTGTTTTGTCAGAGTAGCGGGGGTGAGAGATACTATTTCATATGTTTGTTCGAGAAAGAAAAAGAGAGGTAAAGGTTGTTTATGAGCAGGGGCGATATTGGGTAACGAATTAATGATAGTGGCGAGATCATTATTATTAACTTCGGTATAAATAAAGCTAGCGAGTGACTTGAGATGATTAAAATATGCATCTATTTGAGTATTCGTTACATCAGAAAACCAGCAGACCCTATTTTCGTTGGCAGAGCTACTTACTTTATCATTCACTATAAGTATGTTTTGCTCCAGATCAATGTCTTCTCGAAAACAGAACATATCTGTTACCGGGCGATGTCCGGTACCATAGGCTAGTAACATTACACAGTATGCAGTATAAAGGTTATGTTTTTGTATAACGCTTTGTTTTTTGCTGCTTAGTAATCCTTTAACATGTTCTGAAAAATTTAGTATCTTATTGGACATTTCCCCCGGATTAGCGTCCAATCTTGATCCACAGATCATGTCGTATCCTTCATCTAACACTTGAAATACTCGGTTGACAATTTTTTATATATATTAATCAGGGTGCTGAGCTTAGTGGTGCGATAGTAATAAGCAGATGGAGCACGCTGAGTTGGTTGGCCGAATAAAGCGTATGATATGCAAGGATCATTAAGTTCTGACTTGATAAACTGCTTAAGCTGACATGAGATACGGTTGCTGTTGAATCTTTGTCCGTATTCTTTATTTAATGCGCCAATGAATTCACGAACCATAATGCCTGGCGATTTTTCAGAGTTTTCGAATATATTTTTTATCTTTATGTCTTCATTGTGATCGGCGCTAATGCGACTAATTATTTTGCTTACTAATCTAGGGAGAGGAAGATTTACATGTTTATTATCTTTGGAGTCATTAATGTGTGTTTTATATAGATGCTTTACTTTTTTGCCTGGATTGATTGCATTTTGTGCTTCTGGAATTTTTCGTTTGTATATTCCTTGAGGAGTGATATCACCATTATCTCCGATTAAAAGCCCTAAAATATCTGAGTATTCTTTACCTAGGCATATAGAGAGACATACCAACAATGCTGCTTTATCGTCACTCCCAATTATTTCTGGAGTTATTATAGTTTCGGTCAGCCAATGCCTTTCGATGGGATTGTGCAGTTTAGTGGTATATTTGAGATAGTCATTTTCTATATAGAAACGAGGATGTGTAGATCGTGAATATTGGATGATGTTGTTTTGTGTTTCTTTTAAAGACTCCGTCAGCTCATAAATTACGGGCTTACTGACTACTTTGCTAACTTCCTTAGATACTTCATCAGATTCGATGTCATATATATCGTCAGATTGATCCCGAGTAATAACAATACAACCTTCGTCTGGCTCAAGTGCATTGGTATTATCATAAGCAAAGATTTGCATGTCAGTAGAATTAGGTAAGGGAACATCGATTGTGTCGATAAATGCTCGTTGCCTTGTGATTTTATAGTGTTTTACCGATTCTTTATCAATTAATGGCAGTATTTTTGATATTGCACGAAATAATCGTTTGGCGGCTTCATTTTCTCTAGATTTAGACTCTGAACATACGAGCTCACATAACTCATTGAATCCATATATATTTATAAGCTTTTTATTAAACTGACCCAGGGGATTATCAGGTAACTCTGTTTCATAGGTGGTCCTTATTTGGGTGGCTGCTGACCTAATGTTTTTAACGTCAGCTGACGATTTTGTAGACTGGGAAAGGATGGCGAATATCAGTAGTAGACTTAATGTGTTAATAGAGTTCTCATTTTTTGGTCCTCTGTCCTTCGGCATTAGTGCAAATGCAGCAACTGGACGTTCAGATAGGTTTTTTACAGGGTTATTGTTTGGTCCGGCAGGAGCAGCCTTTTTTATGTCAGCGGTTGTGAATTTTTCAAGGAACGATAGGCTTTTTTGGTAGACCATAAGTGAGCAGAAAATGCTGTCGTGTCCGTGGTTGCTGAAGGTATAATTCAGATCTTCAATCAAATTCTGGTGTGCCGGGAATTCGCTCTCGATCTCAAATGCCTTGAAAAAAGCTTGAATATCAGTCTGCCCCATACCCGATATTCGGGCGAGGTAACTAAGCGCAGATTCTCTGTGATTAGGTTTGTCAGATAGTGATGTGGTCATACTTATAAGTTATAGTATGTGACCACTAAAATTACCAATATGATATTTACTATTAAACTGTGACAGGTTTAGTGGTCATAAATATATATACATAACACAATGATAATAAAAGAATAATACTATATTCATGGTGATTAGTGGTATTTATGTATCATTAGTGAATAACTATGGTTATCTAAGAAAAATGCACTCATAATGACTAGTTCAAATCTAGGTGTAGCCACCATTTTCTGAATTCGATCACTTTTCCATGAGGCCCTTGGTCTCTGCGTCACTGTTATTTTTTCTCATTCAATCCTTGTTTTAGGGATAATAGCGTTGAAAATATCGTATCATAATTGCGAGATTCACCCTTATGGCGAATGATATCTTCGACTAACGCGCTGGATAGGGTCCCGTCGCACTCACGATCAAGTATGTCAAAGATAGTTGTTAGCGATAGCGACTTTGATATGTCTGCAATATCTCTGCCCAGCAGCCGAGCACTCCCATTGATGTAATCATAATCAACCCCTTCCTGGAGTGAGGTGTCATCATAAAACCGTTCTTTATTGCCAGCATCAATATATGTTGTCATGAAAAAGGCTAGGTCGTGTGAATCATTCTTTCTGCGTTTTTCGATATCATTTGTATTACCGGTATAGCCATCATTCCACGAAATGATTTTCATTAAAGCGAGACCCGCAATCGATGCAAAGGGAATATTCAGGACGGGGTCATCACGTAGCTGTACCCAAAGGGCATGTTCATGAGCTTCTTCAAAGCCTAATATATTCATTTTGACATCATCATTTGGTGGCCAAGCAATTATATTTGATTTTGATGCTATCCGGCCGAATGGGACCAAGTCCAGCGGAAGTGCTTTTTTATAATAGAGCCGGTGCTTGATCTTTTCATCTTCTGTAAAAACGCCTGTATCCAATAGTCCCTGTTTCAGTTGATCGAATTCACTCCAATTAGACACTTTTATTCCAAAGTCGATGTCTTTTGTTGCCGTGCCGGTGTTAATGTTATAGCTATGCAACAAAATCATTTCGCGTGCAGTGGCACCGGCAACAAAAAAAGGAATCCCTTTATCCTTGGCAACGTTATGGATCGATTCATACAGGTTGACCGTAAAAGAATCAATCTTCCTGGATATATTGAGTGAGTACTTGGTCATAGATCATATGCGCTGTTTCAATATTTCTTGCATCCCCGGTCGCTAGTAAATCAGTATAAACCAGGATCGGATGAACATATTTTTGTTCGGGGGTATTACATTTTGGATTCCAGAAGGGTCTCAGAATCTCGATTTTCCCTTGAGGGTGCTTTTCCAATCGATACTGTGTGGTTAATCGACCTACGGGCTGGGTTGTGTAAATTGTCACTATGCCAGGCTTAAGATAATGTGTTATGTGTTCAGCGGCAACCTCTCCCCCCCAGAGCGTATGTGGATTATTAAGATCGGCATGTTTCCACCAGTCGGGGTCATTCGTCGTGAAATGCCCCAGGGTTAGATCAGGGCGTAGCTTTATAGGATATTCTTCGACCCAACGTTGTAGCAGCTTTTTCTTGTTTGTTAAACGACGCCCATGTTTGCCGAGTTCAATCAATAAATCCATCTCTTTAAGATCATTGAGTACAGGCCCTATAGTCCCTAGGGCCACATTGGCGTGTGTTGCAATTTCACGGTAGGGAGCATTGAGTAATTCGGGTTTACACATCATGGCAAAAATAATTTGTAGCCCTTTTTTCTGAAAGGCGCGTGTTGCTCTCCTGGGCTGCGCTGTGTTCTTAGTCTTGTTACCTTTTATATAGATAAAATATCCGTCTCTATAAAGGTAAGCATTACCCGTTGTGTCTATGAATTGGATGTTATTTGCTTTTAATGCATCGGCTATATCAAGGGTGACATGGTCCGTAATGAGTAGTGGATGAGTTATGTTTTTGAGTTGAAGGACAATGCTACCAAGCATAGCCCGGGTCAGATTTCTTTTGGTCTCGATTGTAAATATATAGGGGTGATTTCCAAGCATAAGTTGGGCGCGAGCGTCCATCTTATCTATAGGAGGTAGTATTTTGTACTCCTTATCGACAAGAGGGTCTGCGGCAACGATCAATGCTTGGATGGCTTTCTCAATCATCGGATTGTGTAACTGGTCAGTCATATAAAAAATAATATATATAATAAATATTTATTGAGTAAATATAGCGTTGTACATTTTCTAAATTTTTTAGAAAATGCCCAAGGCAGTGCAGGACAAGTTTAACTAATTATTCACTATATGTTCAATTATTGGTGTGTTCAATTATTGTGAACATAATTGAATAGTGAACAAAAATCAATATGTAGCTGATTATATTTATATTTTATTTTTTATGTAAATATTTGGAAATCGATTTATTGTTCATTATATTATCGCGTTCATTAATATTGAACAAGATAATATAATGAACAAATGTGCTAGTTTTAGTCAAAATGCCTTTGGTATGTGGTCAAGCGATATCTGTTACTCATATAGTTGATATTTATACAAAATATAATTACATACTAAATATGCACTCATAATGATGGGGGTCCCTAGTTCAAATTTAGGTATAGCCACTATTTTCAACAATCGATCACTTTCCCATTTTAAAAAATAGCCCCAAAATTCCTCTGTGCCCTGATTGTGCCCAATTGTGATATTGGTACAAGATAACAGAATAAATGTCTTCAAAACGACCAAATCACTTTTTTTTCAAGTTATCCATCGAAATCATGACTACGACCAGGCGGTCGCACTTAGAACCTCTTTTGAGGTTCATTAAGTACTTCCTGAACCAGCTTCGCTGGTTCAGGTCGCACGAACGTTCGACAAGCAGCTTTATCGCGCAGAACAGTCGAAGGGTGAGGGGCATTGCCCCGAGTAATCGTGCTGGCACTTAGAACCCCTTCGGTGTTTCATCAGGCACTTTCTACGCTTCGCTACGGTCGCTGTTTTTTTGTTGTCTGTCATTGAGTTCCACTCCATGCTTTAATTTAAACTAGTAGTGTCTACGGAATGGAGGAGGTCCACTTAACTACCTGGTTCATGGCGATCTGTCATCAAGTGATGTTTAGTGGTGTTGATTTTTTCTGCGATAGCCGTGATTACAATTATGCTTCCTGCGCTGTAAAAAAATTCTTTTGCCAAAATGTCTTCCAGTGCGACAATACGATGAGAGATCATAGTTTGGTTTACGTCCATGCTGCTATGCAGCTTCGCTAACTGAGCCTGATCTCACGATCGCTGGAAAAAAACAAATATTACCCCAATCCATAATCATGCATAAATGCAGTGTTCTATTGCAGTTTTGCTTATATACATGCATATGTGTATGTTATAGCTTATTTAATATAAATTTGTATGCCATCGCAGCTTGTGCGTGTGGTTCATTGAAAGTAAGTAGATACAACGATGATCGTGACGAAGAATAAAACCACAAATGTTGACATGTCTATCCTGACTACATACCAGAATTTGCGACAGGCTACGTTGGCCTTGTGCGAGTCGTTGGATATCGAGGACTATGGTTTGCAAGCCATGCCTGATGTGAGTCCGCCAAAATGGCACTTGGCGCATACAAGCTGGTTTTTCGAGACATTCATCCTGAAACCATTTGATAAAGAGTACCGCCCGTTACACCCTGTCTATGAATACATGTTTAATAGCTACTACCATGGAGTAGGTGATCAATATCCACGCGCACAACGAGGGCTACTGTCGCGTCCGACTTTACCCGAAATACTTGAATATCGTGCCCATGTAGATGAAGCAATGATCAGGTTATTGGCCCATGAGAATCACGAGGCACGGGACACCATTTTGCAACGATGCGTACTGGGCGTTCAGCATGAACAGCAACATCAGGAATTGATGTGCACCGATATCAAATACAATTTTTCGTTTAATCCACTCCATCCCGCGCTGGGTAAGATACCAGGCGCTGCACAGAAAGCTACCCTGTTGCCTTTAACCTATCGAGAATTCGACGCGTCAGATGCCAGAATGGGTTATGAAGGAGGAGGGTTTCATTTTGACAACGAATCACCGATTCATACTTTCCATCTGCCGGCCTTTCGTTTTGCCAATCGTTTGATCACTAATGCTGAGTTTCGCGAATTCATGCAGGCCGATGGATATAACGAACCCGGATTGTGGTTGTCGGATGGCTGGGTTTGGAAGCAGGCCAATCATGCGAAACATCCTTACTACTGGGTGCAGCAAGACGATGACTGGTTCGAGTACACCTTGTACGGACGATGTCCACTTGATCCCGATCAGCCTGTCAGTCATGTGAATTATTACGAGGCGGATGCCTACGCACGCTGGTGTGGAAAACGTCTACCCTCAGAACAGGAATGGGAGGCAGTGTGCCAACAACTGCTGCTGGAGCCGGCACATAGCCCCGTTACCCTGCATCCATGCGTTGTGGTCGATGATGGTGTTGATATCGTGCAGATGTTCGGCAGTCTATGGCAGTGGACCCGTTCAGCTTATTCAGCCTACCCTGGTTACCGCCCGGCTGAAGGGGCTATTGGTGAATATAACGGCAAGTTCATGTGTAACCAGATGGTATTGCGTGGGAGTTCTTGTGTAACGCCACCAGGGCACGCGCGAGCCAGTTATCGTAATTTCTTTTATCCCAAAGATCAGTGGCAATTTACAGGCATTCGCCTGGCCGATGATCCTTGAAATAGGCGATTAAATTCGGAGAATCTATGAGTCCTTCAATGTCAGTAAAAAGAGAAACAATCAATTTTCATGAGCTTAATGTGCAGGAAGAGATCATGGCGGCCGAGGTTCATGCGGGTCTCTGTCGGCAACAGAAATCTCTGCCACCCAAATTTTTCTATGACAAGCGTGGTTCAGAATTGTTTGATTCAATCACGAACCTGCCGGAATATTATCCCACGCGCGTGGAAGTCGGATTGCTCAGGCAGCACATGCAGGAAATGGCGGAATTGCTTGGCATGAACAGTTTCCTGTTGGAGCTGGGCAGTGGTAGCAGTATCAAGATCCGTCTTTTGCTGGAGGCCATCCGTCCCGAAGTCTATGCGCCTATGGATATTTCACGCGAGCACCTGATTGCATCGGCAAACAGCCTGGCAATCGATTATCCCTGGCTCAATATACACGCGGCGTGTGTCGATTACTCCAGGCCATGGGATATTCCGGATTTTGGTCCGGGGCGTTATAACGCCTTTTTCCCGGGCTCCAGTGTAGGAAACTTTGAGCCGACATCAGCCCTGCAATTGCTGAAGCAGGTCAGGCGGCTTGTTGGCAGTGATGGCGGCTTGCTAATCGGCGTGGATTTGAAGAAAGATGTCAGTATCCTGGAGAAAGCTTATAACGATGCACAGGGTGTCACGGCAGATTTCAATCTTAACATGCTGGCGCATATCAACAGGAGTCTGGATGCAGATTTCATTCGCGCTAATTTTGCGCACAAGGCGGTTTACAATGCCAGGCTTGGGCGAATCGAGATGCACCTCGAGTGTAGCAAGGATCATAGTGTGCATATCAATGGCAATGTATATACCTTTGTATCAGGTGAAACTATCCATACTGAGAATTCCTACAAGTATTCCGTCGATGGGTTTCACGCATTAGCTGCTAAGGCTGACTTCACTCCTGCCCGGGTGTGGGTTGATGAGGAGGAGTTATTCAGTATTCATTATCTAAAGGCGTTGTAGGCAACGAAATCCCGCAAAATTATTTTCTTACTTAATTTGAAAATATACTTGAAGGTTTTATACGTTGCTACGCAGATCGAGCATGATGGTAGCTTTGACATTGTAGAACTAATAAGCAGGTTAATAAAAAATAGTATTAAAATTCTATCTCTTCTCTTATTATGAATTCTAGCCAATTTCGATGGCTAGATAATTTTTTAAGCTGATGTTTTTCATGAATTACTTCCAGCAAATTGATTGGAGCGTTATGAAACAATGAAGTTATCAGGTGGCCATTCACCGTAATGATGGGGTTATCCATTATCTCCATTGTCGTATCTGAATATATCCCATTAACTACACGGACTAGCGGGTAATAATCATTTTACACGGGTTAGCGTGTATTATTTTTGTTACGCGTTTATGCGTGTAACATTATCCGGTTGCAATACGTGCAAACATCTTTCTTATGATACCTATGCGATCCAGTGCCAATGCCGTCAATTTTTGAGCAGTAAGCATGACTGTTTCATCATCGACTATTTCAACAATGGCGTCATAGAATGCAAAGCTGCGGTCACAACAGGCTGAAATACGCTGTAATCGCAACTCCGGGTTGTCTAATTTAATTTCCAGTTGGGCGTTATATAATGCATGTTGTTCAATGTTGCTGCTGATGTCGGTACCTGGCGATGCTTTATCTTTAAGGGTATGCTCATGATGATTAATTTGCTGGCGTATTTCGTTGACCAGGGTATCAATTTCGGGAAAGTGTGAGCTGATAGCATGCATTTGATTGGCGAGGTAAAGATCAATATGAATGGCTGCAGCGAGTAGGTCTGCCTCATTATGGATGGCCTTGGGGTCAAGAGCGGGTTCAGTTATGTTGGCATCGCGTTCGGTATGATAAGCACGTCGACGTTCTGCTCTGAGCAAAGCGGCATGCCCGAGTTCTTCACGTGCCAGGACTTCCGCATATTTTTGTATTGTCTCGTCTTCAGCATTGGCCGCCAGGTGTGTATAAAAGCGAAATGCAATTTCCTCATTATGTACCGCAAAGGCCAATGCCTTGTAGGGCGAGCTGTAATACGGGTCACCTGCCTCATCATTGTATGTTGTTGACACATTCGGGTCGTGCCAGCTGATTGCTGCTGTGTCGAGGTCCTCATCGATTCCCTCCTGTTTCATCCATTTCTGTAGCATGTGCTCATGCTCCTGTTCTTCGCGTACGAGACGCTCAAATAGGGCAGCGACAGATTCATTGTTGCCGTCATGCATATTAGAGGCCAGTTGGGAGTATCGCCGGATAGCTTCACGTTCTGCATTGAGCGCGATGGACAGCAGCTCACTGATTGTCTTCACATTAGTTGATAGCATGTTTATAGATGCTCCATGAAGTTGAATCTTATAACCTTGATATTGAATATTAATTGATCTATATCATATAAATTGCGACAAAATGACGCATGTAGGAGTAGCCTTCTGTGTATCATATGACATGTTTCAACATGTTACACGATGGATTGATATGATTTTGGATTATCCAAAGGGTTTCATGGCCTGACCCATTGACTATGCCTATTCGTCTAAACATTGTTACTACCTATGGCTGCTTGCTTCAATATTCGACTGATAGTTTCATTGCTACTGATCCAGTGTCTGCTAACAGGTGTAAGCTATGCGGGCTCAGAGCTGCCACGTTTTCTTGATGCTATTAGTGTCGAAAAAATATTCCCTGGCGCAGATAAAATAGGTTCGCCGAGTGCAGCGCCAGTAGTGGCACCTGCCTTCAAACAAGGGCAGCAGCTTGGTTTTGTGTTTCTGACTTCGGATTATGTGAATACCACCGGTTATTCAGGAAAACCTATACATCAGCTTGTTGCGATTGATATGCATGGGGTTATACAGAAGGTTTTACTGGTAGAACATCATGAGCCTATTGTCTTGATAGGTATCCCTGAAAAACGCATTACGGCTGTGCTTAAAGACTACGAAGGTCTGGATGTCGGCAAGTTGGTGCGGGGGGCGCTGGACCATCATGTCGATGTCGTGTCCGGCGCTACGGTAACGGTCATGGTGATGGACGATAATATCCTGCGTGCTGCCATCAAGGTGGCGCGAAACTTTGGCTTGTCCGGGCTTGCGATTGAGCGCAAGCAAACCGGCCCTGTGGCCACAGTGAATTCAGAGATTAATGTTGTTAAGAACTGGGATGATCTGCTCCGGGAAGGCTCTGTTCGCAGGTTAAAAATCACTCTGGGACAAATCAATCAGGCTTTTAAGGAGTTGGGTGATTCACGTGCGCTTGCTTATCCTGAAGAGGGTGAGCCCGATGAGATCTTCATCGAGCTTTATGCAGCTATCGTTTCGATTCCCAGTATCGGCCGTAGTCTTCTCGGCGAAAATGAATACCGTAATCTTCAAAAAAAATTACAACCAGGTGAGCAGGCTATTTTGCTGGCTGGTGATGGCCGTTTTTCGTTTAAGGGTTCTGGTTATGTGCGTGGTGGTATTTTCGACCGTTTCCAGATTATTCAGGGCGATGCGTCCATTCGCTTTCATGATCGGTATCACAAACGCTTGCGTCGTCTTGCGGCGACTGGGGCACCTGATCTAAAGGATGTGGATTTATTCAGAACCCCGGTTGATAGCAAATTCAATGCGGCATCTGCCTGGAAGCTAGAGTTGCTGGTTGGACGCAATATTGGCCCGACAAAAAAATTATTTTTGACCTTTGATCTTGATTATAAGCCACCGGAAGAGTACCTGACCTTCACTGAAGTAGAGGAGAAGGATGCTTCAGTATCGGTAGCAACGAGTTTGTCGCAAAAGTCGATGTCGATATGGAAAAAAATGTGGCAACTCAAGACGCTTGAAATTGTTGTGCTTTCCCTGGCGATTATTGTGTTGACCTTGATCTTTTTTTTCCAGGACTGGTTGGTTAAGCGTCCGAGGCTTACGCAGCAGGTGCGTGTTATTTTCCTCATTTTCACCCTGGTGTGTATAGGCTGGTATTTTAATGCCCAGTTGTCCGTAGTGAATATCCTGGCCATGTTTAACGCCCTGGCGACAGGTTTTGACTGGAGCTATTTCCTGATGGAGCCACTGATTTTTATTTTATGGGGTTCTGCAGCGGCGGCATTATTGTTTTGGGGTCGAGGCCCTTATTGTGGCTGGTTATGCCCGTTCGGTGCTTTGCAGGAATTGATTAACAAGATCGCCAAAATGTTTAAGATCAGGCAGATCACCGTGCCGTGGGCGATTCACGAACGTATCTGGACATTTAAATATATCATTTTTCTCCTACTGTTCGGGTTTTCATTGCACTCCTTGGTCTGGGCAGAGCACCTGGCTGAGGTGGAACCGTTCAAGACGGCCATTATCCTGAAGTTTGTGCGTGAGTGGCCCTATGTGTTATTTGCATTGGCTGTATTGTTACCGGGTATTTTTATCGAGCGTTTTTATTGCCGTTACTTATGCCCGCTAGGTGCGGCATTGGCGATTCCTGGCAGGATGCGCATGTTTGCCTGGCTCAAACGATACAAGGAATGCGGCAGCCCTTGTCAGCGTTGCGGTAACGAATGCATGGTTCAGGCGATTCATCATGAGGGTAATATCAATGTCAATGAATGTCTTTATTGTCTGCATTGCCAGGTGGTTTATTCTAATGATCAAGCCTGTCCGGTAATGATTCAGAAACGCTTGAAGAAGCTGCGTCAATCTGGGCGTTCTGTATCAGTTGATGGTAAAGAACAATCTATTATTGCGATGGAGTTGAAGCAGGAAAAAATTAAAAAGTCAGAAGATATTACTGAGTAGTGCGTTCTGGTGATACCAGCGTACGATTAAATCGCCTGCCACAATGTAGGCGTATTACGAGGAGAGGACCAATGAGAAACGAAAAAGACAAGGCTGATAATCATAAGACTGAAGAAGTAGGTATTACCCGGCGTCAGCTACTAGGGGGTTCTGCCAAGTTGGCAGCCCTCGCCGGTGTAGGTGGTCTGGCAGGCGTGACCGGTTTCGCTATGATGACACCGGAAGCGGCCATGGCCGCGGCAAAAAACAAGGCTGAAGTGGCCCCGGGTGATCTGGATGAATACTATGGTTTCTGGAGCAGTGGCCAGGCGGGTGAATTGCGTATTCTGGGTATGCCCTCAATGCGTGAATTGATGCGTGTACCGGTGTTCAATCGTTGCAGTGCTTCGGGCTGGGGTCAGACTAACGAGAGTCGTAAGATTCTTCGGGATGGCCTTTTACCTGAAACCAAAAAATATCTCGATTCTGGTGGCCGTGGTGGAGTTTGGCTCAATGGTGATCTGCATCATCCACATATGTCATTCACTGATGGAACCTATGATGGCCGCTACGTGTTTATGAATGATAAGGCCAATACGCGTGTTGCCCGTGTGCGTTGTGACGTCATGAAATGTGACAAAATTATCGAAATTCCCAATGCATCGGATATTCATGGATTGCGCCCACAAAAATTTCCGCGCACGGGTTACGTTTTTGCCAATGGCGAGCATCGTGTTCCTATTCCAAATGACGGCAGCGTGCTTGATGAACCTGAGAAATATCATGCCATTTTTACCGCCATTGACGGTGATACAATGGAGGTGTCATGGCAGGTTATGGTTGACGGTAATCTGGATAATTGTGATGCAGATTATCAGGGCTTGTATGCCTTTTCTACTTGCTACAATAGTGAAGAAGCCGTCAATCTGGCTGGTATGACAGCTAATGAACGGGACTGGGCTGTCGTGTTTGATATCAAAGCCATCGAAGCTGGCGTCAAGAAGGGTGACTTTAAAAAGATCAATGGCGTGCCGGTGCTTGATGGTCGAAAAGGTTCGAAGTACACGCGTTATATTCCTGTACCGAACAGCCCTCATGGTTGCAATACGGCACCGGATGGTCGTTATGTGATTATAAATGGCAAACTGTCTCCTACCGTGACGGTAATAGATGTTACTCGCTTACCCGATCTGTTCAAAGACAAGATCAAACCACGTGATACTGTCGTTGCCGAACCGCAATTGGGTTTGGGACCATTGCACACTGCATTTGATGGCAAGGGTGATGCCTATACCACACTGTTTCTGGATAGCCAGGCCGTGAAGTGGAACATTCAAAAAGCGATTGATGCCTATAATGGTAAAAAAGTAGACCCTATCCTTGATAAGATTGACGTACATTATCAACCCGGTCATAACCACACCAGCATGGGTGAGACCAAAGAAGCGGATGGAAAGTGGCTGGTATCACTCAACAAATTTTCCAAGGACCGTTATATCAACGTAGGTCCTCTAAAGCCTGAGAATGAGCAATTAATCGATATCACCGGTAAGAAAATGAAAGTGGTACACGATGGTCCAACCTATGCCGAGCCGCATGATTGCATCATTGTGCGTGCCGATATCGTTAATCCTGCATCACTATGGACCAAGGGTGACCCCATGTGGGCTGATGTCAGTGTGCAGGCCAAGAAAGATGGTGTTGAACTGGGTACTACTTCCAAGATAGTACGTGAAGGTAAAAAGGTACGTATCTACATGTGGTCTGTTGCGCCGAGTTTCAGTATGGAGAAATTTACGGTAAAGCAGGGCGATGAGATTACCCTGATTGTCAGTAATAATGATGCTATCGATGACCTGACTCACGGTATTACTATCGCCAACTACGGTATTGCCATGGAGATAGGTCCGCAGGCGACATCATCGGTGACCTTTACGGCTGATCGTGCCGGTGTGCATTGGTTCTACTGTCAATGGTTCTGTCATGCGCTGCATATGGAAATGCGTGGTCGTATGCTGGTTGAGCCGGCATAGTATTAGCTTGAAGTCTAAGCGACAATCTAGCAGTCTACCGGCCAGCACAATGCTGGTTGGCAGACTGCTTCTGTTTTTACTGTTTTGCCCATTGGTCGCACAGGCTGAAGAAACGAGGGTGGCGCCCGGTCATGGTGTTTTGCAAGCTGCCATTGATTCAGCGCATAGCGGTGACACGCTGGTGCTGACGACCGGGATCTATACGGGATCGGTGAATATCCATCGTAAACTGACCCTGTTGGGCAACCAGTCCAGTGTCATCGATGGAGAAGGCTCTGGGCATGTTATTACCGTGTCGGCTGCTGATGTATTGATCAAGGATTTGAAGATTCAACATTCTGGTGACAGTCTGGTAGACGAGAATAGTGCTGTTTTTATCACTGCCGAAGCTGACCGGGCACGCATAGAGTCCAACCACATTGAGAATAGTCTGATCGGAATTTACCTGAAAGGCCCGGATTCAGCCATTATTAGTGGAAATGTCATCGTTGGTAGTCGTCATCACCGCATGAATGATCGCGGTAACGGTATCTATCTATGGAATACACCGGGCTCTATCATCAAGCATAATGACATTCGTTATGGTCGAGATGGCATCTTTGTCACTACCAGTCGGAATAACGTGTTTCATGACAACCGCCTGCGTGATTTACGTTTCGCCATCCATTATATGTATACCAACGATAGCGTAGTGACCAATAATGTCTCTATTAATAATGATGTCGGTTTTGCCCTGATGTTTTCCAACCATATCCAGGCGAAAGCTAATCAGTCGATCGGCGACAGAAATCGGGGGCTGTTTTTTAACTTTGCCAATTATTCTGTCATAGAGGGAAATCGCGTCAGTGGTGGTACCGAGAAGTGTGTCTTTATCTATAATGCAAACTTCAATCAGATTAATAACAATACCTTTGAAGACTGCCAGATCGGCATCCATTTTACCGCAGGCTCTGAACGTAATGAGATATTTGCCAATGCCTTTATTAATAATCGTACCCAGGTGAAGTATGTCGGTACACGTCATATCGAATGGTCCAAAAATGGCAATGGTAATTACTGGAGTGATAATGCCGCATTTGATATTGATGGTGATGGTATTGCAGACCAGCCCTATAAGCCGAATGACCTGGTGGATCAGATCGTTTGGCGCCATCCTATGGCCAAACTGTTATTGAACAGCCCGTCGGTTAAATTACTGAAATGGGCGCAGTCTGAATTTCCCGGTATTCATCCTGGTGGTGTGATGGATAGCTATCCGCTCATGCTGCCGTTACCCATAGGTTTATCTGTCGATGGACATTTGCCACATGGGTGAAAAAAATAAAACAGGCAGCCATGTGATTTCCTTGCGTGCGCTAACAAAATATTACGGCCGTGACATGGTGCTGGATGATGTCAACTTAGATGTGCAGGCCGGAGAATGCGTCGTACTGGTAGGCCATAATGGTGCCGGCAAGACGACGTTGATGAAACTGATGTTAGGCCTAACCCGGCCCACCTCTGGCACGATCAGTGTGCTGGGTGATAATCCGGCATCCAATACCGCGCTGGCGCGAAAAATGGCGCTGGGGTATCTGCCAGAGAGCGTTGCATTTTATGAAGCGATGACGGGCCGAGAGGTGCTGGAGTTTTATGCCCGCCTTAAAGGCGCAAATAATAACGAGTGTGACCGCTTGTTGCAGTTGGTTGGTCTGGAGAACGCGGCTAATCGACGAGTAGGTACTTACTCAAAAGGTATGAGGCAACGACTGGGCCTGGCGCAGGCCATTCTTGGCGACCCTCAGTTGCTGTTTCTGGATGAACCGACTACTGGGCTTGATCCTCTTCTACGCCGACATTTCTATGAATTGATTGATGCCCTGCATCAGGAAGGTGCTACTTCTATTATTTCGTCGCATGCCTTGAGTGAGGTGGAGGCACGAGCGAATCGTTTTATCATCATGAAAGCGGGTGTCGTTGTCGCCTGTGGCACACTTGATGAACTTTACCAACTGTCGGCATTGCCAGTACGTTTGCACATTACGGTAACGCGAGGGCAAGCGCCCGCTGTAGCCGAACGATTGGGCTCAGCCGTTACTATCGACAAGGTGAATAATGAGAGCTTGAACCTGTCATGTTTATCTGGGGAAAAGATGCCTTTGATTCGTCACATTACCAGCCTGGGTGAGGTGGTGCATGACATGCAGGTTTCACCGCCACGACTGGACGAGGTCTATAGCTATTTTATGAATGGAGAGTCCAGATGAGGTTGTTATGGATTCTTGCGTTAAAAGAACTGCGTGATGGCCTGCGTAATCGTTGGATAGCTGCAAGCATTATTTTATTAGGCTTGCTAGCCCTGGCCTTATCCTTGCTGGGTTCGGCGCCCACGGGTTCTGTGCGTGCCAGTGAGCTTGAAATCACGGTGATCAGCCTTTCAAGTTTAAGTGTCTATCTAATCCCGTTAATTGCATTGCTATTGGCTTTCGACGCATTAGTCGGAGAATTCGAGCGTGGCACCATGATATTATTGTTGACCTATCCTGTGTCAAGATGGCAGGTCATTATGGGTAAATTTCTCGGGCATGTGATCATTCTGTTTTTGGCCATTTTTTTCGGATATGGTGGCGTTATTCTGGTAATGACCGTATGGACGGATGGTGGCTCACAAGGGTGGCAGGCTTATGGCGTGATGATGCTGAGTTCACTGATATTAGGGGCTGCATTTATCGCATTAGGCTATCTGGTTAGCGTGTTGGTGAAAGAAAGGGCGACGGCTGCAGGGGCTGCTATCGGCCTGTGGCTTGTCTTTGTCGTATTGTATGATTTGATTTTGTTCGGTGTATTATTGCTTGATAAAGGCCAGGTGATTGGCCAGCAACTGTTTTCCATGTTGATGTTGATAAGTCCAACCGATAGCTATCGTATCCTTAATCTCGGACTGTCCGAGGGCGTGAGTCAGGCCGTGGGTATCGCTGGCGTGGCCAGTAATACAGGCATTAGCAGCCCTGTATTATTTAGTGTCATGATATTATGGGTCGTCGTACCTTTAACAGCCACTCTGTGGTTGTTTCACCGACGAGAACTCTAGGGAATCTATGTTCAATTCAGATCAATTTATAAATTGATCGGGAGGGCATCTTGCTAATAGTGTGCTATTAGTTGCGATCTATGCCTAATCCATGCATTAATCAGAGGCTCCCTGGTTATTCATTTTTTTTGATAGATGAGAATAAGATGTGTAGATTTTATGTCCTGTTGCTTGCCTTTATATTAATGGCATGTGAACAAAGCCAGCCTGTCGATATGCCAGCTGCGCAGAAATTGACAACTGAGGCGAATGGTTACTATTGTCTGATGACGGTTGTTAACCATAC
>Ga0209633_10000737_pt1 | contig 36799 bp, 27 predicted proteins | sample Cruoilmetagenom1_FD_187290 | JGI IMG/M metagenome (GOLD analysis project Ga0209633, IMG submission 187290) | Oil polluted marine microbial communities from Coal Oil Point, Santa Barbara, California, USA - Sample 1 (SPAdes) (version 2) | ecosystem: Environmental > Aquatic > Marine > Oil seeps ...
AATGCGTGGCATCGTATCAGGATTGGGATCGACCACCCATTTGCCACCTCGTTTAGTCACCAGTACGTCAGGAACAATGTATTCAGGGGCCGCCGGCGTAATGCTGGAGCCGGGCTTGGGGTCCAGTGACTGGATAAGCAAAATGATCTCGTTCAGGTCAGTTTGACTGATATGCATTTGCCGTAAGATACGCTTGAAATCGCGGGCACCCAATGCATCCAGATGATTGGCGACCAGCGTAATAGCCTTTTTGAGATGCGGGGTTTGTTCATCAAGATGATGCAATTGTACCAATAAACATTCACTGAGATTACGTGCGCCCACGCCCAGGGGGTCAAATTGCTGGATACGATGTAAAACGGCTTCGACCTCGTCAAAGCCAATAGGCTCATCTGCTGAAGGCGTGTTTTGGATAATGCCCTGATGGATGTCTTCCAGAGGTGTATACAGGTAACCCTCTTCGTCAATGGCATCGATAATGGACATGGCGATAGCGCGGTCAGTATCAGAAAAAGGGGTCAGTTGCATTTGCCAGGTCAAATGATCATGCAGGCTCTCGCCGGAAGGATTGACGCCTTCCCACTGTTCCTGCTGCTCATCACTTGATGGCTGGGAATAAGAGGTGGAGCCATCATACACATCATCCCAGTTACTGTCAGTGGGCAGATCATCCGGGATTTCGTTTTTACTTGTCAGTTCTGATGTTTCAGTGGCTGACTGGGTTTCTGTTGCTTCCTTACTGTTTGCGTTTTCTTCGCGTTCCTTGTTACTGGTGTTATCAGCTTCCTCTTCCGCCACTTCGAGCATGAAGTTAGATTCGAGGACATTTTGGATTTCCAATTGTAGATCAATAGTAGAGAGTTGTAACAGTTTGATGGCCTGTTGCAACTGGGGGGTCATGTGCAGTCGTTGCTCATGACCAAGATAGAGTGATTGTTTCATATTCAAAAATTCAATTCGATCTTTAAATGTTGATCTACTTAATATTCTACTGCATTTATTATGCCAGTACAGTCACCAAGTACATTTATTTTGTAAAATAATTGAGTTCTTAGCTAACATCCTAACTCTTTTATCAGCCCTGGTCTTGATTGATGTCATGTGTCGGTGAAAGGGCCTGCTTATAGTGTCGCCATCCAGGTCAAAGGGAAAAATCATGGCCTAGATAAACCTCTCTAACTTGTTGATTATTTAGTATAGATTCAGGCGCGCCATCAGCGATGACCTGCCCCTCACTTAATATATAGGCCGATGTGCAGATTCCTAAAGTTTCGCGCACATTATGGTCGGTGATCAATACGCCGATATCGCGATCACGCAGGTGCTTGATGATTTGCTGTATGTCGATAACAGAAATAGGGTCTACACCAGCAAAGGGCTCATCCAGGAGGATAAAAGCGGGTTTCATAGCGAGTGCGCGGGCAATTTCGGCACGTCGGCGTTCACCTCCGGACAGGCTGATACCTTCGTTATCTTTTATATGGCCTATGTGGAGGTCATGCAAGAGGTTTTCCAGCGTGGCCTCGCGTTCCTGGGGAGTCAAATCCTGGCGAGTCTGTAATATCGCCATAATATTTTCAGACACGCTCAATTTACGGAATATGGATGCCTCCTGAGGCAGATAACCAATCCCCCTACTGGCACGGGCATGCATGGGTAATTTTGTAATATCTTGATTATCGAGAAAAATATTACCCTGGCTGGTCGGTATCAGGCCGACGATCATATAAAAAGTAGTGGTTTTTCCTGCCCCGTTAGGGCCTAAGAGGCCAACCACTTCACCTGACTTGATAGACAGGCTAACGTCGTCTACAACAGTTCGGTTCTTGTAACGTTTAACAAGATGGGTCGTTCGCAGAACGCTCATGGTGAGGCTGGTTCAGCTGGCTGGATCGTTATGGTCACTCGATCGCCGCCACTCTTTTTGCCAGCATTGACGGTATCTTTATTGATATCGTAGATGATACGGTTACTGGCGAATTTGTTGGGCCCCTGGCGTAATTCAGCGCCTTGCTCAAAGATGATGATATTGTCATTGGCCTGATAGGTCATTGTTTGTGCGATGGCCGAGATGTTTTTGTTGTCTTTCCCCTGTTGCTTGAATTCTACCGGCTGACCTTGTGCCCGCATCATGCTCAGTTTGCCGCGTTTGGTATAAACGACGAGTTTATCAGCAGTGATGCGCATACTGCCTTGCTGCACAATGACGTTTCCGCTATAGGTGCTGGTGCCAGATTTTTTACTGATAGTAGCCTTGTCGGCCTCCACATTGACGGCCTGCTTACGATCCGATTGCAGCGCAAAAGCAGCGCTGGATGACAATGCCACTAACAGTGGTATCATGATGGCCGATTTAATGTGGCGAGACATAAGAACCTCTTACTCTGGATAGTAATTGAAAGGTTTCCTGGTCCAGGTCGGCGAACATTCCCCTGGCTTTAATCAAGACGCCATTACCCTGTAGTTGAATGTTGTCTTGCGTGCTCACTGTGTTATCGTCAGGTCTGATAGTCAGTGTCTCCGTCGTCATAATCAATGGTCTCTGTTGCGCACTGGCTGTACGTCGTAATTGAACCTTGCCTTCCAATAACACGTCCTTGCCGGCAGGGCTGACATTACCGCCATTGGCCTGAATTTTCCAGTGTTCTTGCGGGGTACGGAACAGTTCAATATTGGGTGCTTTCAAGCGGGTAATATCGCTTTCCTTGTAGTGTAGCATGCTGACTGCGCTGAGGTGATATTGCATTTTACCGCTCTTGTCCAGGATGGTCAGGTTAAAATTGTCTATGCTGTAGTCGACTTCATCCTGGATGCGCGCATGCTCGGAAGGAATCGTTTTCTCGGAAAACATCTCGGTCAACTGAAAACTGAAGGTGACTGTCAGGCTGGTAAAAACAAGCAAAATAAAGGTGCGGAAGCGTTTCATCAAATTTTATGCAGGTATGATTCCAGAGTGGACTGCAGGCAACCTTTGGCCTCCATGATCATTTCGCAAACATCACGACCGGCACCTCTACCTCCAACACTGGGGGTTTGCCAGTGGGCATGTTTTTTAACCATCGGGTGAGCGTCCTGAACCGCTATCGCCAGGCCAACCTGACTCATGACAGGCAGATCGACAACATCGTCACCGACATAGGCGCACTCGGCGGGGCTGATTTGCCTGTTGCTTAACAGGTCATTAAAGGCAACGGTTTTGTCATGTTGTCCCTGATAGACCGTTTTGATGCCCAGGTCTCTGATGCGATGGTTGACTACTTCGGAGGTGCGCCCGGTGATAATCGCTATCTCGACACCGATTTGTTGCAGCATTTTCATGCCATGGCCATCGCGTGAATTAAATGCTTTGTATTCCTGGCCATCATCGCCAATGAATAATGAACCATCAGTGAGCACACCATCAACATCAAAAATAACTACCTTGATTCCCCTGGCCTTGTCGAGTATGTCTTGCATCGTTTTTTCTTCCCGTTAACTGTGATGTGTCTTGTCGGCCTGTTTATACCACCCCGGCACGTAACAGATCATGCATATTCAGGGCGCCTACCAATTGTTCCTGTTCATCCGTGACCAGTAGTGCATTGATTTTGTGCTGTTCCATTATTTGCAGGGCCTCGGCTGCGAGTAGCCCTTTTTTCACCGTTTTGCAATGAGGTGTCATTATATCCTTGATGGGGGTGTTATGGATATCCAGTCCCAGATCAAGGGTGCGGCGCAGGTCACCATCGGTGTAGATGCCGACAAGCTTGCCCGTGTTACCCACGATGGCGGTCATCCCCAGGCTTTTACGTGTTATTTCCAGTAATGCTTCATTCAATAATGCCTGTTCACTGACAAGCGGGATAGCATCGCCCGTATGCATGATCTGTTCTACATGCAGTAATAATCGACGACCCAGGCTGCCACCAGGATGTGATAACGCAAAGTCTTCGGCGGTGAAACCGCGTGCTTCCAGCAAGGCGATAGCCAGTGCATCACCCATAGCCAGAGTAGCTGTCGTACTCGAAGTAGGGGCCAGGTCCAGAGGACAGGCTTCATTAGCGACACTCACATCGAGGTTAACATCGGCAGTGGTGGCCAGTTTTGACAGGGCTTTTCCCGTCAGGCTGATCAAGGGTATACCCAGGCGTTTGATCAGAGGCAGGATAGTGATTATTTCGGATGTTTCGCCAGAATTGGACAGGGCCAGGACGACGTCCTTATTCGTTATCATACCCATATCGCCGTGGCTGGCTTCTCCGGGATGGACGAAAAAGGCCGGGCTACCGGTGCTCGCCAGGGTCGCCGCAATCTTGCCGCCTATATGGCCAGACTTGCCCATGCCGATCACCACAATTCGGCCCTTGCAGTCAAGCAGGAGCTCACAGGCTCGCTGGAATTTTTCATCCAGGCGTTCGATCAGGTTGGCAATCGATTCCGCTTCTGTTTTGAGTACCGCCTTGCCTAGTTCAGTAAAGTTATGTTTTTTCATAGAATAGAAGTGTCAGTAAATACTGGTTTATTTCATTATACCTGTCGTCGCGTTGAATTACTGCGGCGATCCCGCCCTGTATGGCTAATTTCTGTTAGAAAATTATCAAGTTCTTCTGGGTGTAAGCCAACATCAGGCTGATAGATAGATCATGACCTGATAGGCAATAAATATAGCCAGTAAAATGCCACCCTCGATACGGTTAATTTTGCCTGGTGTACGGAATCCATAGGACATCACAAACAATAAAATCGTCAGTACGATCATTAACGGAAAGTCGCGCGTCAATATGTCAGGTGGGACGGCCCCAGGCCTGATGATGCCAGGCAAGCTCAATACGGCCAGCAGATTGAACATGTTTGAGCCGATAATATTACCGATGGCAATATCATGCTCCTTTTTATAGGCACTCATCACCGTTGCGGCCAGCTCGGGTAAGCTGGTGCCAATGGCGACAATAGTCAGGCCGATAACGACATCACTGACGCCCAGGTCGGTGGCAATGCTGACCGCACCATTGACCAGTAATTTTGAACCCAACAGAAGCATTATGAGACCGGCCAGAAACCACAGGCTGGCCTTCATGGTCGTGATGCCGGTGGGTATTTCGTCCTCAAATTCTTGAGCGATGGGGTCATTCTTGCGAGATCGTAACCCCAGCATGGTAACGGTATAAATGGTAATAAACATACCACTCATCAGGATAATGCCATCGATGCGGCTGAAGTTGCCATCCATTAGTAACACCAGGCTACCCAATGTCACCGCCAGCATGATGGGATATTCACGCTTCAGTGTTTCGGATCTGACCGTTAGAGGAATGACCAGGGCTGTAAAGCCAAGCACTAGTGCAATATTGGCAATATTTGAGCCTATGGCGTTACCTATCGCCAGGCCGGGAGTGTCGTCATAGGAGGCCACTGCCGAAATCAGTATTTCTGGCGCCGAGGTACCAAAGCCGACAATGGTCAGGCCAATGATCAGTGGGCTGACCCCCAGATTGCTGGCCAGGGCAGAGGCACCCATAACAAATCGATCGGCTCCCCACAGGAGAACAACCAAACCAGCGGCGATGATTAACAGGTCTTCAAACATAATGTGATTATCTCAAATAAATACTCTCAGGTGCTCTTGACTTGTGTAGCACCGCAGCGGGTACAGCGATAGCGCGTGACAAGTTTACCTTTCTTGACATCAAAGCCCATTTTCTTATCCTCGACCCACTTATGGAAATTATGCTTGCATAAGGTCTTGCCCTTGTGTTTCTGGCTGGGTTTGGGTTTTTTAAATGCTATGATATCGGCCATGCGCTATTATGGCGTTTCCGAATTGCTGGCACAAGGTAATAAGTCTTCTAACAGACGCCGGGCATTTCAGTGCGAGGGTAGTAACGAAATTAATGATGATCGAGAACCGAATAGAAACAGGTGCGCTGGGCTATCTTCACCCAGGTTGGGATGAGCAATATTACCCGGAAGGGCTGCCAGAGGACTGGCGTCTGGACTATTATAGCCATCACTTCCGGTTTGTGTTAATGAAACCCGACGAATGGCTGTCATCCAGCGGGGATGACATCAATCAATGGCTGCAGGATGTGACGGATTCGTTTAAATTTTTTCTGTCCATCGATGCAGTCGATGTCAACGATAAAGTCATAGAACAAATCAGCCTGATTAAATCCGGCCTGGCCGGGCAGCTGCAGGGGCTGGTTATTATGCAGTATGATAGTCACTTGCCCGATGTTATTATGAAGGCATTATGTGCATTGACAACGGTCCATGTGGATACCGACAAGACAGATCAGTTGCCCGTCGAAGTCAAACCCTGCTGGAGAAAGGCCCGGCCCGTTCCTGGCAGTGTTATTGGCTTCCTTTCCAGGGAAGAGTCGAAGGATATCCGTGTTATGCGCGCTTATATAGAGGACTTCATAAAAGTGTGTGATCCACAGCAGGCCTATCTTGTTTATGAAGGTGATCCACCTCCCAGCAAAACCATGCAGGATGCTCAGGTGATCCTGCAAATGTTGATGTAGATCACTGGTTTTCAGACGCAGGTGGCGCTGCAATGTTATTATTATCCGTCGAATATGCCCGCTTTTGATGAGATGAGTAAAATTGCTTAAAATAGGGCGGTTGCAGGATAGACCCTGACTAATGATTTTTGGAGTTCACATGCGCGTTTCTTACATATTACCATTGCTGGCCGTTTTTCCATTACAGGCAGTTAACGCTGCCTCATATCAATTTTCCGGGGATGTTAGGGCGGGTTATTTCAGTGCCGACAGGGACGATAGAAATGGCTCTCAGAATAAAACCGATGAAGGTCGTGTGCGTATTCGAGCTGGCGTCACTACTAAAATTACGGATACCCTGGAGGCGCGGGTCCGCTTTGCCGGGCGATATTCGACAGATGACAGGAATAATAACTTCTTCAAATTGTTTGAAAGCATCCCTTCAACGGATGGGCTTCGTCGCGGCGATTCCACACTGGATGAAATCTATATAAAGAACACCTACCGTAATGGTGCCGCAGTTACATTCGGGCGCATGCAGACGAAACTGGAGCTTGATGGCGTTGCAAAAAAATCCCTGGATCGCAATGACAGCCCCAATACCGACATCAACTGGACAGATGGTCTCTATGTCAAATACCCGCTCAAAGAGGGTTGGAAACTCCATGCGATTATGCAATACAACCCCTCGAGTGGACCGACAGAATTACGACGATCACCCCTGAATTTTAACGATAGCGGGAGTCGCATCAGTTATTTTGCTGCGTTCGAAAAAAAGTCCAAAACCGATTTCTGGGCGCAACGTGGTATTGATGTGACCTATTTGCCAAGTGCCTTGCAAAAGGATGGCACGGCTGTCGGGAGAATAGAAGATTATTGGGCATTGGTGGGGCGGGCTGCTGCCAGGTGGCCGCTGGGGCAGGGTGGCGAGGCGTTGATGCTGGGAGGCGAGTTAGGCCTGGCATCTAAAGCACCGACCAAAGCGGCAGTGGGTTTGCCAGGTAGTGGTGATGCCGGCAAGACCGCCTTCCAGCTGACTTTTAACTGGTTGAACTTTGTACCCCGACATTCTATTGGACTGGTTGTGGGACGGGCGGATGCGGGTTGGTTACTGTCTCCTGATTTCCGCGATAATACCGATTTACTCGAACTCCGTTACAAATGGGCACTGGCCAAAAAACATAGCCTGGAAGCGCGAATCCGCCAAAGGGAAGACAGTAAGCTCAAGATCGGGGCGTTGAAAAAACGCGAAGATACCGACCTCTACCTGAGATACACATACAAATTCTAGTCATGTAGCGTGGGGGCATCGTCTGATGCCCCCTTTTTTTTATTCTCTTGTGAATATTTCATCCACATCATTCACGCAATAAAATTACTAAATAATTATTTAAGCTTAATAATATCAATGGCTTAATGGTTATTCGGGATACTGTTCGAACTGTGCCCGTGTTTTCCAAGCAGGCTAATTAAATACCTTTCTTATGCATCCAGGCGGGTGATGCTCACGTATATAGTGATGAATGAGTTGTCAGGTAATGATGCATTAGCCTGAAAAAGAACGATGTGTGAGAAAAGCCTGTCACGTGACAGGTTCTCGAGTGAGCGTTAAGGGAGACGAATAATAATGAAGACAGTAGTCCTGATAGTCCTGATGATATCGTTGACATCCATCGTGTCGGCAAAGGTCTACCGGCCCGACGACCATACTCAAGTCCTGATTGAAATCGAGCACAGTGTTCGCCTTCAGGAGTTGAAGGTTTTAAGGCAACAGTTAAAACAGCAAGCCAATAACCAGGCACTGCTCTCAAACATTATTGCTCAATATATAAAGCTGGGTAGGGAGCATGCTGATGAGCGCTATTTTTCCTATGCCGAATCCTTATTAAAACCTTATCTGCAACAAGCTCATCTCGCTGCCAGCATCAAGGTGCAATGGGCGGATATCCTGCAACGTCAGCACCAGTTTACTGAAGCCATGGTTATTTTGAATCAGGTTTTGCAATCTGAACCCAGTCAGACACAGGCGCGACTGATGCGATCCGTTATTTACCAGATCAAGGGCGAATATAAGTTGGCGATGGCGGATTGCAAGGCCTTACTGGGTAGGGTGGATCTGCTGCTATCAACCACCTGTATCGCGCAAATCGATGGCTTGCAGGGTAATCTGGAACGCAGTATTCCTTTGTTGCAGCAAACCATTGAACGTTACACTAACAATGATAGTGAAACCCTGCAATGGTCGAGGACTGTACTGGCGGAAATGTTCTTGCGGGCAGGGAAAATTTCTCAGGCCAGCGACCAGCTGGACGAGGTACTGACCCATGCCAATGATTATTATGCGCTGGCACTCAAGGCCGATATTCTTCTGCAGCAGGCTCGTTATGATGAGGTGATGGCCTTACTGCATCATCATAGAAAGGTCAGTAAATTATTATTACGTTATGTCATCGCATCAAATCGTTCAGGTAAAAACCAGTCAATCGATAGCGATACCCTGTCGGCGGTCATCGAGCGCGCGCGATTGTTCTCAACAGGTGCGCATAAACGATTGCTGGCACGTTATGACCTGGATGTAAAAAATAATCCTCAATTGGCGATCATCACGGCGCGTGACAATTGGCAAAGACAGCGAGAACCCGAAGATGCATTATTGTTAGTGCGTTGTCTGACGGCCGCCAACGATCGTACCGGTTTGCAATCATTCAGGAAAACGTTTCAACAGCAGGGTTTGCGTGACAAGCGAATTGAAGCGATTATGGCAGGGCCTGGCGATGAATAATAAATGCCAATGGCTCCTGTTTATGTTATTCATGTTGCCAGTCTGTACTTATGGGCACTCATCCAGTGAAGCGTATTTAAGCCTGCAAATAAAGGCGAATCAAGCCAGTGGTGCCTGGGAGTTTTCATTGAGGGACCTGGAGTATGTTGTTGGGGTAGATGCCAACGGCGATGGTAAAATCACCTGGAATGATATCAAGCAGCGTGAAACCGCTATTCAGCAGTATATTCTTTCAGGTGTGCATATTATCCAGCGTGAGCAAGCCTGCTCCGTGACGCCTGGTGAAACCATGCTGAATAACAGACAGGATACCGTTTTTCTACATTTGCCCATCCGTGTTGTTTGCGCCGATAGCATTGAACAACTGACTTTGCAATATCAGCTTTTTTTCAGTCAGGATATTCGCCACCATGCTATCTGGACAATCGCGTCATCGAGTGGATCAGTTAATAGAATCAGTAGCGCTAATAATCGCTGGTTGCAGGTCGACCTTATGGAGCCAACTTCTTACCTTGGTTTTAAGGAGTTTGTTTCTCAGGGTATCTGGCATATCTGGATCGGTCTGGACCATATATTATTTCTTATTTTATTGATGCTGGCGGTCGAGAACTCACTAAAACATCTACAGCGAAGAGAGCACAATCGACAACGCTGGTTACGTGTGATCAAAACAGTGACGGCATTTACCCTGGCTCATTCTGTCACCCTGGCCCTGGCTACAACGGGTTGGTTTATGCTGCCCACGAGCTGGGTAGAGTCAGCGATCGCCTTATCGGTCATACTGGCCGGTTTCAATGTTTTATTCAAATGGGTTAATGAGCGTCTTTGGTTGTTTGCCTTTGGTTTTGGCCTGATTCACGGGTTTGGGTTTGCATCAGTATTGCTGGACCTGGGGCTGCAAAAGTCAAATTTGCTATTGAACCTGCTGGCTTTTAATTTGGGTGTGGAGTTGGGGCAACTGGTGATCGTTGTCCTGGCGATCCCCGTGATTGCCGGATTAGGTAAAATGAACAGCAGCGGCATCTTTATCAGACATACCGCGACAGCCGGGGTTATTATGCTAGCCTCGGTGTGGTTTGTTCAGCGAATAGCCATGTAGATTGATAGGCTAATACAGGAGCGATGCCATTTTTTTGCGGTAACGACCGACCAGTTCGCCGCTATTACCCAGCATGTCGAAGACCTTAATCATGTCTTTTCTGCCAATGTCTTCGTTGAATTGTCGATCGCGTTTCATAATTTCAAATAACTGTTCCAGCGCATCTTCGAAGCGGCCATTAGCGATATAGACGACACTGAGTTGATGGCGGGCTTCACAGTTGTCGGGATCCTGTTTAACCGTGTCGATATAAGTATCTATGTCGCCGAATCCGGCCGCCGACTCCATCACCTCCAGCCGACTCAGCAAACTACTGACCTCCGGTTGTTCCCTGACACTTTCAGGTAAGGCTTGCAAGATCGCCCTGGCGTCTTCGAATTGGCCTTCATTGACTAAAACATCGACATAAAGCAGACGAATGTTGTTATTGGCAGGATCAGCATTGACAATATCGACCATAGACTGCAATGCTTCTTTATCGCCACTATTATAACGTTCCAGTGCTGCAGCCATGAGCATATCAGATTGATGGACAATGTATTTTGCCAGCATGTCTCTTATCTCGGATTCCGGCAAGGCGCCCGTGAATTCATCAACGATCTGTCCCTGACTCACGATTTTGACTGCAGGTACACTGCGTACTGCAAACTGCTGGGCCAAGGCCTGTTGCTCATCGATATTGACCTTCGCCAGTTTAAAGTCGCCTTGATATTCTTCTGCCAGTTTTTCGAGTACCGGCATCAAGGACTGGCAAGGGCCACACCAGGGTGCCCAGAAATCCACCAGAACAGGTGTCTTCATAGAGGCTTCGAGTACATTGTCAGGAAAGGATTCCAGATTGCTGTCATAACTGTGCATGGTGACTACCCTTGAATTTCAAAATACAGTTATAGGGGTTTTACAAGATGATTACAAGGAGGGATAAGTTGCTGAACGCATTATACATATTGCGCTGCCCAGGGCAATCAAGGCCTATACTTGTCCCTGGATCAGGTGAGTGAATCAAGCACCATTTTATATAAATTCAGGTAGTCATGGAATAAATGGTCGGTTTTATGGTTATAGTACTTAGTTACGGCAAATTTTAATGTGATAGTGGAAATAAAAGAAGTCCAGCGCTTTCAACATATTGTATTGATTCACCTCGATGCGGCCTATAACTATGCCTATTATCTAACACGGCATCGCCATGATGCAGAAGATCTTGTCCAGGAATCCTGTCGGCGGGCCTTTTCTGCCTTTGATCGCTTTGAGCACAATAATGCCAAGTCCTGGTTATTGACGATTGTCAGGCATACTTTTTTGAACCAGAAAATAAAAGAACAAAAACATGGCGAGGTGATTTATCTGGATGCGATGCAGGCTGACATGAATACCCCCGAACGTTTACAAAATAGCGATACACCTGAGTATTTACTGATGCAGTCACATGATGCCAGACAGCTTCATCGTATCATAGCGGCGCTACCTGAAGATTATCGTGAAGTGATCATTTTAAGAGAACTGGAAAACATGAGTTATGCAGACATCGCATGCATCCTTGACTGTGCCATGGGTACTGTCATGTCGAGGCTGTCACGAGCCCGCCAACAACTGAGGAAATGTCTCAAGTCTGAGAGACGAAGAGAGGAGGGCGCGCAATGAATTGTAAAGACGTAGACCCGCTTATCCACGCCTACATCGATAAAGAGCTGGATGCTGCGAACGCCCTGGCTATTGAGCAACATATGCAGCATTGTCGTCGTTGTCAGCAGGAGTTTGATGACTATCGTCAGCAACAATCCATGATTAAAAAAAATCTGCAGCGACATTTGGTGCCTGCGGGACTGCTGGCGAGTATTAATGATCAAATAGAGCGACAATCACGAGTAGACGAACAACAGAAAAAGCCAATGCGACGCAGGTTGCTGGGTGGAGGAGTTGCCCTGGTCGCCAGCCTGGCATTGAGTATCTTTATCATCACCGTATTTAATCAACATCAAGCAGAATCCCGATTGCTGGCAGAAGTCCTTGCAGAACATGTCAGTGCTATTCATGCTGATCACCTGACTGATATCAGCAGTCAGGATGTCAAAAAGTTGTTACCTTGGTTTGTACGCAAACTGGACTATTCACCTCGTGTCTATGATTTCAGTAGCCAAGGTTATCGAATGCTGGGAGGGCGTCTGGGTACATTGCAAAATAAACGCATAGCGTCTATTGCCTATCAACACCAGGACCATATTATCAACCTGTATACCTGGCCATCACCTGATGTCGATGATGCCGAGCAGGAGTTGCATATTAAAAAAGGCTATCATCTACTTTATTGGTGCCAGGATAAAATGAACTACTGGATCGTGTCGGATATGGATACGGTTGATATGAAAAAACTGGCCGCATTGTTACAGCAGAGATTGCATCCGTGATTTTCATCAGTCTAAAAGACGTTCTCTTGTTTTCATATGTGCAGTGAGGGCAGCCAGAGTTAGCGCTGTTTTTTATTTTTAAGGCACAGCCCCAGTCCTATTAGTCCTACCCCCATCAGGAGTACTGTAGTGGGTTCAGGTATACTAGTGGACTGAATGGTAGTAGTGCTTAATGCGTCTGCAAAGTCTGAAGGTCGTATCGAAAATTCATTATAGAATCGGGGGCTGTCCTCTTCAAAAGAGTATCTGTCATATGTTTCATAATCGGTATTGGCATTAAATTTTATATGCTGAACCACCTCACCCCATAATGACCATTTAAAACCATCCATGAGATGATTGTTGTCGTAGTCAGGTGCACTCCTTGTATTCAGGCTTGTTAACATGGCAGGTCGAGTTATTTCTGTGTGTTCAGTGTTGATGTTAAGGAGATTGATCGCCAGGCATGCCAATGGAGCCATGTATATAAATGGAGAAATAACAAGGTAAATAATACTATGTTTAACTGACAAGAGCTTCATTGTCTTTTCTTCCTTGTGCATTGGCAACTATGTCGATGGCTATATATTATATCCGACACGATGATATACGAAACGATTATTATAAGCTGGAAAATAAAATGATAGCTAAGGTAAACACCAGGCAGGTTTGACTGAACATTCCTACGCTAAGAGAGCCTATGATCATATTGTATTGATGGATTGGAAAATGATTGCTAAATAAAATTATAAATTTTTAAATATAAAATAACGCAGCAGTTCATGGGGCAGGCGACATAATGGGTTAATGTATATTGAAAGTTGTTATTTGTATTGATTGAATTGACAATATAAGTTAAGGGCTAAATTAAAAATATTTAACGCGGCTTTGTTGTTAAATTATACGGTGACTTGATTTGAATTTTAGAGCAGAATTATTGATGGAAATAGTAATGTAACGCAAAATATATAATTCGATTTGATCGACTTGTAGAAAAATTATTCGGCTGTAACAAATATGAGATATGTCACATAAAATATAGGCAAAGAGCAATACACTCTAATTTTCGAAACAGTTACCTGTTATTTTTACATGATAGTAACTATTAAAAAGGATTATTTAAATGAAAACGAAACGGAGCATGAAAGAGTCATTAATTTTTAACAAGCTGAATCCCGTATTCCTTAGCCTTTCAATCGCCATGGCAGGTTGTTACGAAACAACCGATAAAACAGTTTATCTGGACCAGGGCTGGGATGAACAAAACCAGTACAGGGATATATCCTATAATCTGTCACAAGGCTCCAACCTGATCCCTTATGACTGGTATCTGGCATTAGAAATTCCCTATATGACAATACCGCTCAATTCCAAAGTCGTGGCCGAGACATTACGTTACTTGTCTAGCGAAGAAGCCAGTGAGCGTAATCCAGATAAGTTACCCGTGGGTTTTGTTAAGAATATTGACGCACAAAACAAGGCCTGGATTGGTTTGACATGTGCTGCCTGCCATACCAGCCAGATCAACTATAACAATGTCGGTATCCGCATCGATGGCGGACCGGCAATGGGAGATTTCATTACATTGCTGAAACTGGTCAAGCTAAGTATCAGCGATACCATGAAGACTGCAGATAAATTCAGGCGGTTCGCGAAAAAACTTTATGGTGACGACTGGAAGGCTCAGAAAGATGTGCTGATGGCAGACATGAAAAGCATGAAACAAAAGCTTTCAGGTATTATTACGCGGAATGAGTCTTCTGTTAAATCAGGTTATGGCCGAGTGGATGCCTTCGGATCGATCGGTAATGAGGTATTTGTCGATGACCTGGGTATCCCCGAGAACTTCACTCAGGCCAATGCCCCGGCCGATTATCCTTTTTTATGGGATACGCCGATACTCGAACGTGTGCAATGGGTGGGCAATGTAGAAAATCCCTTTGGGCGTAATATAGGTGAGGTGCTTGGTGTGTTTGGTGAAGTCAACCTGACCGACCCTGAGCATCTGTTCAGCAGTTCCGTCAAATTCAAAAATATACATGAGTTGGAAGAAATGCTGCGTTCTTTGACTGCACCAAAATGGCCTGAAACTCTGCTTACAAAGATTGATACAACAAAAGCAGCCCGTGGAGAGCAGGTTTATAAGGCAAAAGATGCCTATGGCTATAGCTGCGTCAGTTGTCATACCTTGCCAGATAATACGGGCCAGTACCCACTAACCCCGGCTGAAGATAATTTGTTTGGAAAGCAATTTATCAAGACTTATAACATTCCTTTGGAAGACATAGGTACCGACCCGAATACAGCGGATGAAATATTCCAGCCACCGCTGGTCGACGTTGGGCCTCTGCTGGCGCCACTGCTGAATGACCAGCAATTCTTGCCCCGCAGTGTTGCTCAAGGTGCGGTGGTTGCATTCACACTCAGAAAGGCGCTGGATGACATGGACCCACCGTTGACAGATCTTGAAAAGGCGGCTTATAGCGGTTTCCGTTTCTATGCGGCTGGCAAAGAGCCTGCGGCCGATGTTGCGGGTTATAAGGCGCGACCATTGAATGGCATATGGGCCACTGCGCCGTATCTGCATAATGGCTCTGTAAGAACGTTAGATATGTTGTTAACAGAACCCGTTTTGCGTGAAACCCGATTCTGGAAAGGCACGCGTCAGTTTGACCCAGTCAATGTGGGCTTTAAATCCACCAAGAGTGCTGCAGCGCAGGTATTCGACGCCACTCTGTCAGGTAATTTGAATACGGGTCACAGTTATGGCACTTCATTTAGTAATGAGGAAAAATCTGATTTGATAGAGTATCTTAAGACCCTATAGATTTTCATGCTGTGAGCGACTGGCTAAGGGGCGGTGTGGAGAGTGATGATGAATTCTTGTGCATCACCGTCCCTTTTTAAATCGGATGAATTGCCATTATTTCAGAGCAAGTCGAGGTAATTATTATACCAGTGAGCCTCTTATCAATTCATAAATGAACATCTCCAGGCACTTCAAATGTAAACCTTGAATATAATCTTTGGCCTGTGAAACAAAAAGATATTGATTGCCAAGGTAATGGTGATGTAATCGGAAATGCAAAATTAACTAGAACCAACTGGAAAACTACTAGTCCGACAAATATACCGCCAGCAAATGATTTCAAACCATTACCTGGAAACCCTGCATATAGAAGAGGTCTTAGTCAGGCCAATATGCGTAAAGATTATTTTGGAAAAACACGCCCTTCAATACCTACAATAGGGGCGATTGAAGTAACTCAGTAAATTGTATTCATTAACAGATATAACGATAAAGAATCTTGATGCTTTCAGTGAGCAAGTCTTGCTCACTGAAATGTCAATTAATATTTTTCTACTAAATTATATAATCTGTTTGGTTGTTTTAATTCAATATCAGTTAAGTATAGGGTTTGATTTAAAACACATATATTAGGTATAGGCGCTGCAGAATTAAGTGTCGGTAGTTATTACATACCTTTAACTATATTATAGTTGACAGTCGGTTCTATTATTGGTCACCTGTAATCCGATAAAAAAATAAAATTATAAATGTTTGATTACAAGAGCTGTTTCCGACGTTCTTGGTATGTATCGTTTTCTAAGTAGTATTCATCTGATGTCGATTGAATTATTGCACCTTATCTCGCTGGACAATTCAATATAAAAATTAATTCCTGATTATATTTCGGCAAGTTTGATATGAATTTTAAAACTTGTCATTGATTATGAGTTCAATTCAGGCTCTAAACTCTTGAGAGTGCTATCGTTAAGCAGTCGGACGATATGGAAATCAGAATCACAAATACTTGGCTGCAAGGTCTGGTCCTTTTGATTTTAGTGTTATCAAGTGCGAGTTTTAGTTTAAAAAAATTTTATCGATTCAGAATATCTAGATGTTTCTGTAAACGTATTTGATTTGTATGGCGTCAGTATAGAAGTAAGTCGATTGAAGGGTCTTAATGTATGGGTGGCAACTGAATATGTTCAGGTGTATAAGTAATAAAAATTGACAAGAGCATTAATATAATTTTTTCGTTAATTTATAATGCTCATTGTTATTTAATTCATTGCATCCTTTATGTAATGTTTGGTATGAGTAAAATTCCTGCAAGGTATTCTTTAAGATAAGTTAATATAGCATTCATTCGTCAATGATGATTGAATCTCTGAATGATTGTGTTAACAAATTAGGTCATTACGGGCTTTTTTTCATAACGTCATGTAACAGTTGTTTACATTCAAATAAAAATCCATTTATTGAAAATGAGTAAGAGTATTCATTTACTTGAAAACTCATATGTTATTTTATGCGTTCAATCAAACGATGGCATAAACAACTGTGCTTTATAGATATGCGCATGATTAAAAATTAACTAGAAATAATAAACAGTAGCTGGCTCGTAAATATAGAGAAAGGAGTTTACATGAAAAATATAAAAACAAGCATCATACTTATTGCATTAACATGTACTACTAATGTTTTTGCTGCATCGTACTATGTGAGGCCCACAGGAAATGACAATGCCAATGGGTTAAGTCATGCAACGGCATGGAAAAGTATAAGTAAGGTTAATAAGCATCGATTTAAAACGGGTGATGATGTTTATTTGTTATCCGGCAGTAAATGGAATGATCGTCTTGCTGTAGATTGGCAGGGAACTCCACAAAACAGAGTCATTATTGGTTCGTATTATATAAATAATGGTGTTGTGAAAATCGGTGTCAAACCCAATTCAAAGAAACCTACTCTATCAGGTAGTTATCCATTATTCGAGAAAGCAGGAGCCAGGCCCTCCAAACGTTATCAGGGATTAGTGCAAGTCTATGCTAACTATGTCACTGTACAGAATATACGCGTAGAAAAATCGAGTGGAAATGGCATTATTCTTGTTAAAAATTACCATCATGCTATTTTTGAAAATAACGAAGTTGATACAACCGCTGGATCTTCCATGGTATTTGGAAGGAAAACTCATTCAAATATTATGCGTAATAATATCATGCGTCGATGTGCCATGGGCTGGAAAGATAAAAAGTGGAAAGGGACGTGGCCTTTATGCAATGGAGCTGTTGGCAGCAGGAACAATTTAATTGAGAGTAATTTGGTAACCGATTCTTATGGTGAAGGGATTGTCGCTTTCGACGTCGGCGCTAACAACAATGTTATCAGGAATAATACGATTGTAGTTGTTCGTACAGTAGGAATTTATGTTGATAATGGCGCCAATAATATAGTAGAGAACAATATTGTTGTCGGAGATTCTACAGGCAAAGGTAATAAAGGTGTAGCCTTTGCGCTAAGCGTAGAAGATTATCCAAAAATGAGACATGCAACTGGTAATATTTTCAGAAATAATTTGGCCGCAAATACAGTATTGTGTTTCTGGGTAGGGATGGAACCCAAGGCAAGTGCCGGTGGCTACAAGGTAGGCGGTGAGTTCATTGGAAATACCTGTACGGGTATGAATAATACGTTAAGATCCGTTGTTAAATCAAATAATATTCAAGCTTTTACTATTTCTAACAATATATTCTATAATATAAAAAAAGATAACTGCACATTTGCCAATACTTCCAAAGTAGACTTCCACTACAATCTTTGGCAAGTGAAGCCAAAACGTATTACTTGCCAGGGCAATGGTGACGTCGTTGCGAATGCGAAATTAACTAGAACCAACTGGAAAAATACTAATCCGAATAACATACCAAAAGCAACAGATTTTAGGCCAAGGGTAGGTAGTCCGGTTCATCGAAACGGTTTGAATCATCCAAAGGTTCGTAAAGACTATTTCGGTAAGGCTCGCCCGGCCTTACCTACGATTGGTGCTATTGAAGTAACTAAATAAAGAATGATCTGTGCAGCTTGTATAGTCGATAGTAATTTGTGGGTTGAGCTTAATGGATAGATTTAATTGATCTAAAGGGTAGGGCAGAATACTATTTGCATAAAGTGGTACGTGGTGATTCTATGTGGCATGTAGGTATATCGGATACTGCATCCCTATGTTGATTTTGTTAGCTATGCTGCAAAGAATCTTATGCCTTTTCACGACTACTTAGGTGAATAGTGTTTTACCTGGGCCTTATTGTTTTAAAATACAAATAGAGAAGTTGACCCTTTGCTCCTGGTTATGAAGTTATAGCAAGTGATATTTCAAGTTTTTATTTTCGCCTATTTATTTTTTCTATACTTCGTGTTTAATAATTATCCCTTTCAATGCAGGTGCTGTAATGCTTACTGTGTTACTCCGGCTATATGTGAATGTTCCAGTGAGAAAGAATCAATGGCGATGGAGCCACAGGTGGTGCTGATGTAAGCCTGGCTGGCGCACGATACGCCTGCATAGATATGTAGTTAAGCATGTCTCTAGGTCATGGCTTCTGGTCCCGCAGAATTGTCAAGACAGATTCTTTCTATAATGTGTTGCTACTTTAGACCTGTTTCCGCACGTTTCCATGCTGCACCAGCGGCGTTTATGACTACGTGATGTATCGACAAATGTGAGAATACAATCAGAATTAGAACATCGTTTAAGTTGATTTGCTTGTTTCGATGTGAGCAACTCAGCTCCTTCATGCGCGAGATGGCCAAGTAGTATCGACATCGAGGGTTTCTTTTCAACGGATTGCAGTCTGTATTCATCATTTTGAAATCGGAGTGCCAGTTCACTTGAATAATACCTCAAATGTTGGTTGATGAAAGACAAACTGCCTCGTGGAGGTGGGATGCTATCCATCATCGCTGCGAAGATCCTTTTAAGGGCCTCGCGTAACTGTAATGCTGCAGAAAATTCCACCGCACTAACTTGTTTAAGGTCAATATCTATCCCGGATTCCTGAATCCAGCGGATAAGATCGCTCTTGTTTGACAATAGATCGACAACGATTCCGTTCTGAATAATTTCCGTATTGGTGAAATCCACTGCCAGGTTGTTACCAATAAAAATAAAGGGTGTTTGAGATACTTTCATACTAACCACTATAAATATTGTTGACAAGTTAGTCAATGGCGACTAGGATGCTAACCTATAAACTATCATATTAGGGGTTAGGTTATTTTTGCAGGGAAATAGGTAATGGTGTCAGTTGTTTATGTGCGCAGACAATGAATGGTTTTTTCTACAGTGATATTAATTTATTAGCGGAAATTGGAGATTAAATAGTGAAATATTTAAACAAAATTATACAGGCCTTATTCATATTGCCCTCACTGCTTTTGAGTGTTCCAGTGAATGCAATCAACAAAGACATTGTAAGCTACGGCACCGAAAAAGTGGGGAAACTCGACATATTCTTCCGTGAGGCAGGGGACCCATCCAAACCCACCATAGTACTATTGCATGGATTTCCTGCTTCTTCTCATATGTACCGTGAAGTACTTAGGGGGTTGGCAAATGATTACTACCTGATAGCGCCTGACTATCCTGGTTTTGGTAATAGTAGTTATCCTTCGGTGGAAACCTTTAATTATAGCTTCGATAATATCGCCAGGGTAATGGATGCTTTTTTGGAAAAGCGGGGTTTAAAACGATATTCATTGATGATTCAGGATTATGGAGCGCCTGTCGGATTTCGTATCGCGCTGGCACATCCAGAGCGAGTGCAAAGTATTATTACTCAAAATGGTAATGCCTACAAAGAAGGAATTAGTCCTGCAGGCTGGGGTCCTGTACTGGATTATTGGAAGACAAAAACACCAGAGCTTGAAAAGAAAATTATCGACAATGTCTTTTCTGCAGCGAGTATGAAATGGCAGTACACTCACGGAACGCGTCAACCTGAAAAAATACTGCCTGACAACTGGCATCTGGATTATGCCAAGATCTCACGCCCAGGCCAGCATCGCGTTCAACTCAATTTATTTTATGATTATCAAAATAACCTAAAGCGTTATCCTGAATGGCAACAATATTTGCGTCAACACCAGCCCCCAGTATTGGTAGTATGGGGCAAAAATGATGCTTTTTTCCCCGTGTCCGGTGCTGAGGGTTATAAGCGAGATGTGAAGGACCTGGATTATAATATTCTGGAAACAGGCCATTTTGCACTTGAAGAAGACCATGTGTTTATCAATAAAAAGATTAAACAATTTTTACGTAAGCGTAATATCAAGTAATATTTTTTTCAGGTTTTTTAATTAAATAGCTAAAGAATGTATTTTTGTTTTTCTATTTAATTTTAAATTTTGCTTTCCTGGGTGCTTCAACTTTTGTTTACTGTAGTACAGGGTTAGAGTGAAAACACTTAAAATTCACATAATCAAATGCCAACAGTATTCACTTTAACTCTAAACTTTATGTGATTACAAATTTTATATTAAATGTCAGCAAGGCAATAAAGAAAATAGAATCACAAGTGTTAGATTACAAGACTTGATTCTATAATTTGATGTGTATGCGCCACTGGTTTTTTTGTGAGAATGTTTAGCTGTGATTATTGGCAAAATGGATTTTATTTTTTATATTATTTAAGTGTAGAATATTATAAGCAGCTGTTCTATAACGGTGGATTTCATGGAAAAAGGTTTCCCCTGAACTATACTTATAAATAAGAGTATGAAGTGGGGGAGAATCTAATGCCAAATGGAAATGCTCGAGTTCTTGAGTATCACTTCGATGAAGAATCTGGAATTCTAGTTAATGACACCAGTCCCAATCATCTGAATGCAGAGTTAAAAAGCCTGCTGGCAAATGGCACGCAGGTTTCTGCGCCAACTCGCGATACGGGGAGGATGGTAGGTCCTGCACTCCGCTTTGATGGTGGAAGCCTGTTGAATGTTGGGGATCACCCAGCCTTAGGAGTCACTAACTTCACAGTAATGGCCTGGGTATGGTACACGTGGAATGGCTACCCGCATCCAGTCCCACCTGAAAATCGAATGGAAATTGTGGAAAAAGTGGATTCATTTTGGATGAACATTAGAAAAGTGACAGCCCAACAAACAATAGCTGCACTACGAGTTGGCTACCAGTTTTCTGCAAACAAACACGATATTCACCGCTTGGACAGCACTATAGCAATACCCGAAACTACTAATCTATCTAATCCAATCTGGACTCATGTGGCGGCAACACTTGAACAGTCGTCCGGGAATCAACAGGTCCTCCGGATTTACATAAATGGCGTTGAAAATACTAGCGCTACATTTACAGGTTTACCCCATAAAGATACACATCCGCTCATTATCGGTGCGCGTTACACGCCCAACAATACTATAGCTGGGAAAATAAACCTGGGTCCAGATGCATTATTTAAAGGCGCCATTGATGAATTTCGCCTTTATTCGAAGGCGCTCTCAGGGAGTGAGATCAGATCTCTGCTGTCGGATGTATATATCAGGGACAACCTTTCCGATGAAGGAGTAGAACCATTGGTCGGAGGAGGAATTTCCAAGAGTCCTGACATTAATCACTATCCCCTGCCAGTTGCCGACCCACAGAAGGATTTAGGTAGCCCAAGTGTCAAAAATTCAGATAACCTGTTTGCACCTATCGAATTTGGCCAACCGAACTACATTTATATTCGGCTTCAAAATCGTGGCATCACGCCTGCGGACGCAAATATCGATATCTATTGGACACCAGCCAGTACACTACCAAGTCCGAACGTATGGAAGCCAATAGGGTCGCTCCAGGCTGGTCTCGTCGTACCAGGTGAGCTTAAAGTAGTCGGTCCTTTAGTGTGGGATAATAACATCCCGGCCAAGGGTAATTACTGTTTTGTGGCAGTACTAGGAAATTCAACAGACCCCAAGCCTGACTTGAGCACCATTCTCGGCGTCTATGACTTTATCAACAAGATTCGTAATAAAAACAATGTAACCTGGAAAAATTTCCAAGTTGAGAACAAGGTAGGTGGCAGTCAATATCGTATTTATTTTGAAATCCGAGGCTGGCCAAGAAATGCCTATGAATGTGATTTAGAGATTAACTTGACCGAACTTCCCCTAGGCTGTGAAACTGAGCTCAGGATTCTGAAACGCCTGACAAAGGGAGCAATTATTGAGGGTCTTATACCGACGGTAGTCAGCAAGCTATACACACGCTATGCAGTAACCCCGACAGAAATGGCAGCCCTTCGAAACATGCCACTAAAGGCAAGTGACCACACGAAGTCTTCTCTAACGATAACGTTACCTGAAGAGACACCTGATGGCGCCTATGACATATCCATCGCACAGAGAATCAATAATCATGAATTGGGACGTATTACTTCGCGATTGGTGGTAGGTAATTTCCCGTTTGTGGCAAACCGAGGAAGTGGTGAGGTTCACAAACGAAACTGTGTGTGGGCGAAGAAGATATCAGCAAGAAACAGGAGAGCCTATACTGACGTACAAAAAGCCCTTCAACACTCGTATAATGGCTGTCGTTTCTGTCTGCCAGAGTACGACACCGGTTAAGCTAGTCAGAGACTGTTAACAAACAAGACACTTGATATTGAGCTAAAAATTAAAATCTAAGGCGTCATAATTTTTAACTCACAGTTGATGGTATTGCGTCGTTATTGATTAAAGAAGTCGATCACACTTGTCATTTCATTCATTGATCTATCCAGTTTACTATTTCCAAATGTACGGTAGCGGATAATTCCTTCCTTGTTGACGATTAAAACAAATGGTAATCCTGATATCTGGTACTGAGTAGCAATGTTTTTATCTGGATCATGGAGCAAATAGTCAAACATGTCCTCTTTAAACTCAATTTTATTTAGTGTTTGATCTGTATTGGCATCATAATTTACTCCAATCCATATGGCGCTAGATGTTTTTTTAATCTTGGATAGCGAGTCCAGGAAAGGTTGGCAGGGCTTGCACCAGGATGCAAAGTTTACCATAACCCACACATGACCTTTAAGATTTTCCATTTTTAGTTCTGGTTTCTTTTTGTCAAACATTGTGGGTGTAAAATCTGGGGCAGGTTGATTGATTAAATTATATGCTGGCCCCGAACCATTGGGGAGTGCAGGAATGACGTCTTGTATCATTTTTTCAAGTCGCGCCATAATTGCAGTGTGTGGGTCTCCAAGGTGGGTTACATCCTCATACGTAATGGTAGTATTTCCTATGGCGTTAAACATGACGAACTTTCCATCTGAAAGTGGAGTAGGGTCAGATTTGGTTCGTTGTATATTGGTGAGCGCCCTTTCAAAGTCTGACCCCGTCAGAATTTTATAGGCATTAAATTTCACATCATTGTCACACCAGAAAATAATCTCGCGGACATCGTATTCACCATGTTTGATTATGCCGGACATGTCTTTGTCTTTACGATAAGATTTCAAAAATTCTTTAGGATAATGGCAGTTACTATGTTTGTTTATTTTGATGGAAGAATTATTTTTGTCTTTTAAATAATGAGTTAATTCAATATCCTGAATATCCATTTCATCACTGTTAACATATAAAGTAAATGAAACGTGTATTGCAAATTGATCTTCGTGACCCATGGAAACAGCATTCATTTTGTCGCCGATAGAGTTATTATTTGCATGCACCGGCAATGTTAATGCTATTAATAATAACGAAAGAATTATCTTTTTGGTCAATATGTTTATCCTGGGGAAAAATTATTATCAATACATTAAAATATTCGTCCATACAATACATAGGAGTATCGATGGTCTATTTCAAATCATAGTCTACAGACATGCGAGCTTTTAAAAAACATATTTTCACTGTTTGCATAAAATATTTTTACTTTGTGATGTATTTGCACAGCTCGGGGACAGCCATTAGCAGTTCCCAGTCAATAGGCAGCAGTTGTTTCATAAGGATAATAGGTGGTGTGTAACCATAGCTTATTTTTTAGATATGATATCTCGACTACGATAATAGGCCTCACGATATTTGGATGATTCCGGTTTGAGTTCAAAAGCCCGCTTGAACTGTTGTGTTGCTAATTCAGCTTCCTTGCGTTGCGCGTAGGTTTTTCCGAGCCAATAGGCATTGTTGGCATTATCAGGTGATTTCTTGATCTTTTTTTTGGCGCCAATCAAGGCATTGTCAAGATGACGATTAATTTTTGTTGTGTTGCCTGTCAACTCGTAAGTTTTCGCCAGTGAAAGGTTAACAGAAATCCATTCGGGGTAACGTTGAAAGCGTGGTAAGTCGATTGCCAGCGCTTTATTGACTAGCTTTACCATTTGTTGTTTGTTGCCAGATCGCTTGTACAGGGAGGCGGTATCTCGTATTAAATTGACATCACGTGGTTTTTTCTCTAATAACCGTTCGTTTAGTTGAGCTATAAGCCCCCACGCTTCGTATCTTTGGTAACGACTTGCAAACTTGCTATAGCCATACTGGATTCGTTTATCCGTTTGTACTTTCATGTGTGGGATGGAGTGCACAATACTCGTTGTTAGTAATGACAGAGACAATACGCCTATTGTTATCATGCTTGTTCGCCATATTAGTTCTTGTTGTGATGTCTGTTTTTCTTCACGTAAACTGTAATAGTAAGACATGGACATCAGTGCCAGAGCGCTACCTACCAGGAGTTCTGCCAGTTCTTGTTCCAACATGTAAAAAGGGCTGAGCTCGAGCACGGCAGCCATGACAAAGAAAGGCCATAAATAAAGGGGCGGGGCTGGTATCCAGCGATGGGTGAATATTGCCAGGCGAGATTGCTTGATGATTAAAAGAGGATACACCAGGCCATAGATAAAGAGACACAAGGCCAATGAATATTCGATGATACTTCTCAGTATTGTGTCATAGGGACCCACGATAAAATTGTGTAGATTCGCTTCATTTTGTAGATTATGTTGACGAAAAAAATCAGGAGAGGAATAATTCAGCATGCGTTGTCCCCAGGAAATTTCCTCCATGACGACATAAAAGGTGGCAATACTTAAGAATATAAAGAAAGGCCGATACCTGTGAGAAGACATACTGTTTCTAATCGAAAAAAAGAAGGCAATAATAAAACAGTACCATTGAGCCCATTCACCAACCAGGTCTTCATAGACGGCCCAGATATAGGCCACAGGGAAAAATAGTGCCAAGAAAAGATAGGTGCCTACTATCGTGATAAAAAGGCTATAGGCCATATGTTTTTGTAAGATTTTTCTTGTTAGTGGCATAAATTTCCTATTATTTATAAAAAAAGGCCCAATATCATTGGGCCTTTTGGTAAAAAATAGTCATCCCTGACTTGTTATTTTACAGTTAGGTATCTTCTACCCTGATAGTTAATGATTATTTAGACAAATATTTCCAGTACCAAAGATTAGATGAAGATTTACTGGAGTCTTTACCCGAGTCACTGCTAGTGTTTTTCCCGGAATCTTTGCCAGAGTCTTTACTGGAATCTTTGCCAGAGTCTTTACCGGAATCTTTGCATGAATCCTTGCCGGAATCCTTGCCAGAGTCCTTGCCAGAGTCCTTGCCAGAGTCTTTACCAGAGTCTTTACCAGAGTCCTTGCCAGAGTCCTTGCCAGAGCAAGTCTTAGGATCATCAGGTCCATCCATGTCAATAGGACAAATTTCTCCGCCGACACGACTGTAAGCTTTGATAACCTCAAAGTCACCACTGATCAGTCCTGGTCCAATAGGTTCGGAGCAGCTAGTATGGATGCGGGTATGCTCAACATCATCAACAAAAATGATGATTTCGGTTCCTAATGTGCCTTTATCATCAGTTCCACTGAATGTGAATGTACTTCCCGCTGCCACTGTGTTTTGAAAGACGATTTGACCATCTTTCTTTTGTTTAACCATAATGGTTGCATCCTTACTACCATTATATTGCAGGGTCAGCTTAGTGACTTTTCCTTCACATTCACTACAGCCGACGGGAGGGACATCGATTGGGCATATAATTCCACCTTCACGACTAACAGCAGCCATAACTTCAAATTGACCACTGATAAGTCCCGGGCCTATCGGCTCGGAGCAGCTGGTGTGAATAGTGGTGTTGATGCCACCATTCACTAATAGCTTGATCTCAGTACCGAGTGTGGCGTGCTTATCCATGCCAGTGACTGTAAAGATCTCGCCAGGTTGGACCATTGCATCGAATACAATGATATTGTCCTTCTTCTGTTCAACTCGTATCTGTGCTGGCTCCGTTCCGAGGTATCGCATCGTCAGGATAGTCACCTTGCCTTCACATTTTGCACACTGTCCAAACCCGAAGTCGATGGTTTCATCAACACCGCTATCATCCGGCAATGTCGTCATTGTCGGGTTGCCATTACTGTCAACCGCGCGGTCATTACCGATCAGGCTGGGTGAAGGATGATAACCATCAGGTAAAGTCTTGGGATCTACTTCAATGAAGTATTTACCTGCACATAACCCAGTGAAGTTGTATTCACCTTGTGCGCCCGTTGACGTCATGCCAGCTACAACACCTTGTGCATCTTTCAGGATTAGTTTGACGCCAGCAATGCCGGGTTCATTCGAATCCTGAAGTCCATTGGCATTCTTGTCATCCCAGACAAAATCACCAATGTTACCCGCGCAAGCCTGTATGAACCCAAAGTCAATGGTTGGATCTTTACTGTCATTAGCTGCCAATACAACGCTTACGGGACCTTGCGCCTGTGGCTGATCACTATCGATAGCTGGATCATTACCCGTTCTGGTTAATGTTGGGGAAACCGCTATAGGCAATGTGCTTTCAACAACATCGACCCTGTATTCACCAGCACACAAGCCAGTAAATTCATAGAAGCCTTTGTTGTCTGTGCTTGTCATTGCTACCACGTTGCCAGCAGCATCCAGTAGGTTCACTTTGGTGCCTTCAATGCCGATTTCGTTCGCACCTTGTAGACCATCCTGATCCTGATCCATCCAGACATAGTCGCCGATACTACCCGTACAAGGAGGGATGTAACCGAAGTCAATCGTATCGTCTTCACTATCACTCGTAGTTAGTGATACCTGGGCAGGACCTTGATCTTGAGGACCATTACTATCAATAGTCGTATCAGAGCCTGTAGTAGTTAAAGTAGGTTGTACACCTGGGGGTAGTGTGGTTTCGACGACATCAACCTGGTAATCACCTACACACAGTCCAGTAAACTCATAGGCGCCATTATTGGCAGAAGTTGTCATAGAGATGATATCGCCATTCGCATTCAGCAGATTGAGCTTAACACCATCGATACCCATTTCATTAGTGTCCTGGAGGCCATTGCTATTGCTATCCTGCCAGACAAAGTCACCTATCACGCCAGTGCAGGGAGACTCATAACCAAAGTCAATCATGCGATTTTCACTATCATCAGCGGGGAGATTAACAATCACACCAGAGCCGTCTAATGGGCCATCGCTGTCCAGTGCTGGGTCACCAACCTTAGCTAAAGTTGGCATCCTGACATCAGGAGGTAATGTGCTTTCATCGACATCGACAATGTAATCACCGGCGCATAGCTCATTAAACTCATAGAAACCATTAGGGCCACTCGTAGTTGTCGCCAAAGTGGCGCCGGTTCCATCCAGCAAGCTAATCAAGGCACCATCGATCCCTGGCTCATTAGCTTCCTGTATACCGTTGCGATTCAGGTCATGCCAGACAAAATCACCGATAACACCCTTACAAGGTCCGGGTACACTTAAACCGGCCGTAATCCAATGGAAAGAGGCGGGGGTTCCATCCAGTGCTAATCTGTCTTCAGACAGGGGGACAACGCTTAATTCCGAGGCGCCAGCCGGGATGACAACATCCAGTGATAATGTATCCCATTCTTCGCCATCTTTACTGTCGAGTAAATTATCGAAGAATTGGTCTGGATGGCCAGGGATGCTAACTTTGATACTGTTAGGACGAAATCCCAGGCCTGATAGTGTTCCACTAATACTAGCAAAAGCCATTTTTAACGATGCAGTACGTTCAAAAGTAGAGGAAGTATAGCTATAGGATTGTGCTACTGCTGCGTCATTAAAGGAGACAAATACAAAATCGTTCCCATCACGAATATCCAGCTCACCAGCAGTACCATTATCAAGTACAACAACGACACCCGCGCCGTGATTCGCTAAGCCAAAAGTCAGTCCCCCAACATCGAGATTTGATACGCCTGTACCAACGAATCCAAGGTCTGTAATATCAGCGCGGTAAGCAGAACCTGCAGTATCGCCAGTCACTTCAACAGGCCCCCCTATTAATGTACCAGTCACATCAACTCCGCCAACGGTAATGCTATTGTCGCCTGTGGTGGTTGGGTCATGGTAGCCGTGCCAATAGAGAAGAACTTGTTTGACACTGGCCCCTTCTGGGACGGTGATATTGATTGATCCCGGTTGAGTATTGACCAAGCCTATCCCTGCAACAGCAATACTATTGCCGTCAGCGATGATAGTGCTGGGTACTCCCAGGGTGTTATTACCGTCCGCTGTAGCGCTTCCGCTAAACAGACTGGCCGTACTCAGCATGACTGCGAGCACGCCGGGTAACGATCGTTGAATGATGGATTTAATATTCATTAATCATAGCTCCTTGCTAGGTGAAATTTTTTGTTATTTATTAATTGATAGCTATTAGTGATTTCGTTTTTGTTGTTAATTTTTTATGCTTTATATAGTTAAAACTATGCCATTTCTTTTTTCACAATGAGATGTGCACTGTCATTTTTATTTTTTCTGTGATAAATGTCACAAAATTTTTCAAAAATATAGTTCAATAATTATGACAAAACAATGGAATTCTCATTATTTTTTTAACGAAAATTTATGGTAAAAATAGCCCAATCAGATATGTCGTAATAAACATGTATTTATTACAAGAAGTTGGTGATAGCAAATACAGGCTTGAAATTGATATTTCTAATTTGTAGGAAAATACCTACATGATTATCAGAATAATCTTAAGCTATTTTCAGTCTTAAGCTGATGGGACATAAAAAATATTTTTAAATATTTGCGAAAAAATAGGAAGATAAAATTCTGGGCGTGATAGTCAATAGTAATTATAAACAGTGCTTATTAACTAGAATATTTTTGGGGAATAAAAACCGATTGCTTGTATGAATTGTGCGTAAGTCATTTCTTGTACCTGTTTTTCAGTCGTCTTAAAGCTAAAAATAGATAAGCATATCTACTGCAACAGTAAACTTGTCTGGTGTTTAGCAAATAGGCGATACTGCTATTCGTATTCTATCATTCGTCTTTCATTGTTCATAAGACTTATATATTAGGGTGTCTTAAGGCGTCATATAAAAAATATTTAGTCAGGATGTTCAGTCATGTCGCGTTCAATCTATAAAATTCTCCTATTGTTATATTCTGCGCTAATTCTGAGTGCTTGTTCCCCATTACAATTACTTAGCGCCATTGCCGATGATGGTCATCAAAGTAGCGTAAATCAAGCCTATGGCCCTGAACGAAGACAAGAACTCACGGTTTATGTACCCCGGAATGTTGAGGGCAATGCCGATGTCGTTATCTTTTATTATGGGGGTCGCTGGCAATCTGGCGATAAAAAACAATACGCATTTGTGGCAGATGCGTTAACTGCTAAAGGGTTTATTGTTGTATTACCCGATTATCGTTTGTATCCGAGTGTTGGCTGGCGCGATTTTATTCAAGATGGTGCTAGTGCTTATCAATGGGTTTACAGAAACATTGCCAGATACCATGGTAATCCAAAACGTATTTTCGTTATGGGTCATTCTTCGGGGGCTCACATTGCGGCGATGATTAATGTCAAAGAATCATTGTTGAAACAAGGTATAAAACGTCCCTGCGGATTTGTTGGGCTGGCTGGCCCGTACGATTTTTTGCCGATTGCTGATGCAGACGTGCAGCAGGTATTTAGTTCTGCTACCGATTTACGTAATACTCAACCCATCAATTATGTGAGCAAGGGGGATCCCGTTATGTTGTTATTGCATGGCAAGGATGACACAACGGTTAAACCGGGGAATGCAACAAGACTCGCGGAGCGGGTTAAACAGTTTGGTGATCACGTAGACCTAAAACTTTACGATGATCTTGGCCATATTGGTCTATTAATATCACTTTCCAGCACATTCAGGGGATACAGCCCTGCGCTAGAAGACAGCGTCACCTTTATGAGAAAGGTTGAATGCTTAGCGGGCTTGTAGTCAAAAGGGCTCATGGTTGGAAGGATTCACTCTTCTAGTCAAGAGCAGACATCATAAACCGTTTATTAATTCTCAAGCCATATGCTGTGTTCTGAAAAGCCATAAAGGCGTTGTGAATGATGGTACTGGAGTCAAATAATCTGGCATACTTGCACAATGAATCATCAAAATAATAGTTTACAAGCCTATCTTGCTAATCTTTGCCGCCAGTATAAAGTCTATCTGATTTCTTTAGGTGTCATCGCTGTACTGGCATCAATATTCAGTATATCGGTGAATTACAAAATAAAAGAGATTATTGATAGCATCGCAAATGATAAGGGAGCGGAGCTTGGCTGGTTGATCGCCATATTCGTTTTTTATAAATTCATGCATCACGGCATGTATTTTATTAATCGCTTGTTGGATATCCGTTATAAGCCAAAGATACTACAGCAAACGGTGACAGATATTTATAGCAAAACCATTGGGCATAGCCTTCATTGGTTTGACTCTCATTTGTCAGGTGAAATATCCAATAAAATATCGGACTTTCAGAGTAGTATTATTACGATCATAACGTTTATGTTCCGCGCTCTCATCAATGTTTTAACGGTGATCATCAGTCTGGTTTTCCTTATGCAGGTGCATAGCCAACCGACCATCGTACTCGCCCTATTTGTGCTCATTTACACGCCCATCATTTATCTGTTGCTGAAAAGACAAGTGCGCTTGCAGGAAGAGTATGTCGGTGCAAGGCAGAAAACCATCGGCATAATTAATGATTCCATCAGTAATATTTTCGGCATTAAAATCATCGGTAATAGTCAGGATGAGTTTAAATTGAAGTTGCTACCCGCCTTACTGCGCTGGAAATCATGGGACAGGAAGACCATGGTATTTGATGCCTGGTGGGTGGATAACGCTGACACGGCCATGGTTACGCTGATGAGCGCTGTACAGATTTACCTGCTTGCCCAGCTCTATCAGCAAGGAAATATCACTGCCGGGGGATTTGCATTCGTGGCAATGATCACACTCAACATCCACGGCGAGTTGGACAAATTCCTCGATAGTCTGTTATTTAATATCAATCCCGCTGTTGCTCAGGTGAAATCATCGTATCAATTTATTAACGAGGACTATGATGTCCTCGACAGCGCTGACGCGACCATACTGGGCAAGATTAAGGGTGAGATTGACTATAAAGAGGTGCATTTTGCTTATGGCAATAGCAATAAAGCCGTGTTGGAGGATTTTAATTTACATATAAACCCAGGGGAACGACTGGGTATTGTCGGTACTTCCGGGGCAGGAAAAACGACGATGACCAAATGTCTACTGCGCTATTTCGATGTACAACAAGGCGCTATCTCTATCGATGGCAATCCCATCAACACTATTACTCAGGAGTCATTGCGCGCCCATATTTCTATCATCCCGCAAGATATAACCATGTTTCACCGAACTATCCGCGAGAACTTGCAATTGGCAAAATACGACGCCACGGATGAGGAAATTATTGATGCCTGCAAAAAAGCCAAAATACATGATGATATTATGGTGATGGAAAAGGGCTATGATTCGGTAGTAGGGGAGCGTGGCATCAAGGTGAGTGGTGGTCAACGCCAGCGTATCGCCATCGCACGTGCGATCCTGAAGAACGCTTCCATACTGATATTAGATGAAGCCACCAGTAGCCTTGATACGCCAACTGAACAGCTTATACAAGCCTCTATCAATGAATTATTGGAAACCAGTAATGCGACCGTTATCGCCATCGCGCATAGACTCTCCACCCTTAAAAATATGGACAGGATTATCGTACTGGATAAAGGAAAAATTGTAGAAGAAGGTCAGCATGATAGCCTTATCCTCAAGGAAAAGGGCTTGTATAAAAAACTGTGGGAGATGCAGATGATTTGATAAGAGGGTCGCGTTTAAACGATAATTTAGACTAAATTACCAAATCAACGCGCAATATTTTACAAATAATAGCCAAATTACAAGTTACCCGGTAGCAGGTTACATTTAGTTAATGAACAGTCTGGTCTGGCAATTATTTCCACAAAGAAAAAGCTCATTAGGGGTTTAAGGAGCCACTTCGTTAACAGCTATGACCTATTATTTAAGTATATCTCCATTATGTCGACTATATAGAAGTTAAGAATTTATAATTCCCTGTATGGCTGGCCACATGATTAAGCACATTATTTTTATAGTTATGACGACGATTTTGGTTGGCTGTTTACTCATTTTACTCGGGATGTATCGATACAATGATTATCGCCAGTACCATGAGGTGATTGCGAATGAAGCGGTAAATAGCCTGGCGAATGCTATCACAACCTTTATCTCTGAAAGACAACGATTGGTACGTTTATTTGGTGAGAACAACCTCGTACTGCTTCAACAATTGGCCAGAGACCCGGATAATATCAAACTTGAGGAGCAATTACGCGCAGAAGCATCGCGATTTTTCCCAAGTCATTTCTCCCTGACTATTACGGATGAGCAGGGTGAACTGTATTTGGAGGATTATGACGGGCTAATGGGGGAACTGTGTTTTAATGATATTCGTGAGTTTGCTGTTAATAAAAAGAATGAGCCACGGGTACATCCGCACATTGAGGCCTACCATTTTGATATTATGTCTATACTTGAAACAAACGATAATAAGATCATATTATTTATCAGTTTCCGTGCAGATATTCTTGCCAATGCAGTGCTCAGCACCGAGTTACCAGGACATCAGTTGATGCTTACCTATCCCACTGGAAGTGGTCTGATTGAGGTCAGTTCAGAAGGGGCTCGTAATGTGTTGGCCAGAGATAACTATTTATTAACAGCCGAGGAGGGAGCGCGTCTATTGGCCAGTAAGGAAGTGTTGGGTACATCTTGGTTTGCTGAAGATTTCCACCACCCAGATCTATTCATAAAGCAGCGCAATGAGATCATTTCACAATTCATTTTTATTTATATTGCGTTTTTGGCAGCCTGTTTGATCATGTTAATGTACTTGAGAAAAGAAGAGAAGCGCAGAAAGTTGGCAGAGTCCCATAAAGATGATTTCCTTTCTCTGGTGAGTCATGAACTACGTACGCCATTAACAGCCATTAATGGTTCTATAGGGCTGGTTGTTAATGGTGTGACGGGAGATATTTCAACCAAGGCGCATGATATGCTTGCTATGGCGCAACAGAATTGTATACGACTGGTGCATTTGGTCAATGATCTACTGGATATGCAAAAGATCGAAGCTGGCAAAATGACATACAACAAGAACGAGGTATTGGTCAGTGAAGTGTTGGAACGTTCAGTGGAGGGTTGCCAATCATATGCTGAACAACACCAGATTACGTATGAGCTGATCCTCCCGCCGAAACAAGCAACATCTAAAATATTCGTCAATATCGACGAAAATCGTATTATCCAGGTGTTGCTCAATCTACTATCAAACGCGGCAAAATATGGTGCAAAGCGTGATATTGTTGAGGTGAAACTGCAGAAGGTGGAGGCGATGGTAACGATCAGCGTGACGGATCATGGCTCAGGAATTCCAGCCGATTTAAAAAATAGTTTATTTGATCAATTTACACGTGCCAAGGAACATGTCGGAAGTAATATAAAAGGGACGGGTCTTGGTCTGAATATTTCGAAGCGCATTATGGACGAGCATGATGGCAATATTGGCTATACTACTACTGCAAGTTCAACCTGCTTCTATATTACCTTACCTATTTCACGAGTAGAGTCTACTTAAAAATACACTTTTGTGACAACGATGAGTGATATGCCAAATATGCTCTGGTAAAACTGACGATGAGTCCTATGTTATTTCTTCCTTAAAGTATCTATTTTGCTATAAAAAGGGTGGATTTAAGCGTTAATGCTGGCGCTTTTTATGGCTTATCTAAGGGTATTAGGTGGTTACCTAGGCCCGACCCTACAGCCCGGTTAACCTTTAAATAATCCGCTCGGGAAAATGTATAGCCTGCGCACGTATCAAAGGGTCGCCTTTGCAGCCGATTGATGTCGATTGGCGAATGTTTGATGCATAGACAGGGTTTTATCAATCGCAAATGCTGTCTCGGCGACTGCCGTGCGCAGTTTCGGGCTGGTGATTGCACGCGACAACGCAATAAGACTTGCATTAGTATCTGTCCAGATAGTGTTTAGTTCAGACAACTGTTGCTCAGATTGATGTAGTGTGGTGGTAATTGTGTCGTACTCTTGCAGAAGATAAGTTATGATCATCGTGATTTTTTCGGCATATTGGTAAAAGACGATCTGTTCTTTATCACTTAATTCAACGTGCGTATTCAGGCTAAAACAGGTTCTGGCAGCCGTGGAAATATTGTACATAATATGGTCAAGTTGCTGTGACATGAATGCCTCGCTAATATTAATGAATGTTTCTGGCGATCTTGAAAATGATTTTAAACAAACGTTTTAATTGTAAACGGTTTGCCTGTGCAATCCGTTTTCGTTGCGATGCGGTCAGCTCACCCTGAAAACCTTGCAGCAATAGTTGATGGCTCTCTATAAGGCCGTTCAAGCCAACCGTTACGGGGTCCGGTTGCTGGTTTCGTTCATAGTACTGCCGATTAAGACTGTAGTATTGTTCAATCATCTGTTTGCGTTGTTGTCTGCCCAGTGTGCGTCGTTTAGCGACGCCCATTTGGTTGTATTGCTGTCTGCTTTGTTGAATGATTTGCAGTTCGTAAAGATCCGACGCCACTCGATCGGTTATGGTGTAAGAGTGAAGCAGTTGTTTAAGGACTTTTTCGATAGAGGGTCCTTTTTCTGTGACCAGGGTTTTCAGGTCTTTAAATCGATAGCGCTGCGATCGCTTATCGATAATCATCGTCGACAAATGATTAATTGATGAAGTCGATTGACCCGCTTCATGCTTGTTTTCCGCTGATGAAAAAGCACTCATGCGCCTCGCCTGTTTATCCAGGGCATCCATACCTGCTTTGATCGCTTTTAATTCTAACGTGGAATCATAGGATTCATCGGACAACACATGGGACAAACTTAGCTGATACTCAGCCAGCAGACCGAGAAGTTCGATGGTCGTATGGCGATACTTATTTTGTGCAGGTGAGAGTGAAAAGGATAATGCACGGGATACATACTGGCAGCGGGCATGATATTTCGGATTTTTACGGCAGCGTGCATGTAGTTGAAGCTCCTGCTTGCTTAAGCATCGATTCTCATCCAGCAAAATATGCAGGCCAGGTTCGATAGTGCAGGCGGGGCGACTGGCTATAAACTCCAATAGCACGTTCAGCCGTTGCTGTTCCAGTTTGTCATAAAATTGATGTGTCGTCTGCAAGGTGGTATCTATTAACCGGGATTGCGCTTCAATATCTTGTTTGAGGACCGCTTTATTGCCAGAACAAGCAAGCAGGAAAAGAAAGCAGATCATGACGGGTAGTAATTTCATGCAGACTGAAACCGAGGGCTTGTCAGTACCGAGGCAGGCTCAATCATACCAATGACGGGTGGTATACAGGGCGAATCAGTTTTGCTGTCCATCTGCATGATCCATCACCCTTACCATTCAAGATTCTTCAAAGGGGTAGTGTGACGAATTTTATTAATTTTATCAAGCAGCTGCATTAAAAATCCCCTGGTTGCTATCCATCATATAAAAAGGGCCGCTGAGTCCTTGTCACTTGGTGTCAGGTCTTGCAATCAAGTATTATAGAATTAGAAAATGAGTATGCGTCGCGTTATAAAGACAAAAAACGTGGAATGGTTGAGGCATATTCCACCGGTGACTATACCATGAGGTCGATAGCTGACTATTTCAATGTGCATTATTCAACGGACAGTAGGGCGATTAAGAAAGCAGAAATATAAATGCATGATTGCAAGACCTGATAATCATCTAGCGAGTTCCTCAAATAGGCGATACCGTTAAGTTTCCGAAGCTAAACGAACCTATAAGAGGAACTCATAATGAGACTATATTGCGGAATTGACTTACATTCAAATAATA